>Ga0116230_10001748_pt1 | contig 20777 bp, 14 predicted proteins | sample S1TSphfallax_3_FD_88678 | JGI IMG/M metagenome (GOLD analysis project Ga0116230, IMG submission 88678) | Host-associated microbial communities from peat moss isolated from Minnesota, USA - S1T2_Fd - Sphagnum fallax MG | ecosystem: Host-associated > Plants > Peat moss > Unclassified | place... | reverse complement strand
TAGGCTGCCGCGGTGCGCTCCACGTTTCTTCACGATGTATTCATCAGCGTTGTTTACGCCGAGCGAAATGGCCGCAAGCGCATCATCAGCGCGTTCCGTGCCGATCGTGACGACGTTCGTGATTTCTTGGTGACGTATGGGATCGAGTGACGAGGTTCCGCCTATCGATTGGAGCCGTTTCGGAAAGGAAACGCTTGAAGAGATCGAGGCGGAGGCCGCGCGTGAGAAAGAAAAATACGGGGTTGCTGGCCCGTACACGCATTTCCGGGTGCACAAGAACGGGCGCGTCTACAATCTCTCCGTGCCCGAAGTGCGTGCGATACGCGAGCGCCTCGGCCTCTCGCAAGCCCAGTTCTCGGAGCGCTTCCATCTAAGCCAGCGAACCGTACAGCAGTGGGAACAGCGCCGTGCGATGCCCGACATGTCGGCCCGCATCTTGCTTCGGGCGATCGAACTTGCACCCGATGTGATCGCCCGTGCGGCGGCCGACGTCCGGCGCGAGATCGCGGCGAGCGAGCACAAGTCGACCGAGGCTTAGCGCACCTTGCGGCGCAGGTAGACGATGTTGTTGCGGTAGTTGAACCAGGTCTCGAAGCCGTGCAGGACGTCGGTGCCGATGAAGCCGTCGATATCCTCGGCGCCGAAATCCGCGGAGGAGATGTCGACGACGACGCTCCCGACGTCGAGCGTTCCGATCGCGAGCGAGCCGACGCGGGCGGTCTCACCGCTCGCGAGGCCGCCGACGCCGCGGAAGTGCGCGATCGTCGAAGAGCGCTCGCCGAGCTCGGCACGATCGGCGAAGCCGAGCGCGAGCAGCGTTCGATTCGCACCCGTGTCGAGCACCATGCGCGCGGCGACCGGACCGACGTGTGCGGTCACCGCGGGGATCTTGTCGTCGAGTGCGAGGCTCTCTTCCGAGGCGTCGGCCGGCGGGTGGAACGCGGCGGGCGGGATCGCCTCCGCGAGGTTGCGTTCGGCATCGACGTGGATCGCGGTATCGGCGAAGAAGTCGAAGCCGAGCAGTCCCCAAATGCGCGTTTTCTCGTCGGGCCGGAACGCCAAACTCAGATCCCGCACGACGACGTTGCGCATGTGCAGCGCTCCGACCGTCAGCGACGGCACGATCGCCGTCGTTTCATCGAAGCTGCCGAACGTCGCGCCGACGCGGTTGCCGTACCGGTCCAGGTTGAGCGCATCGGCGAGCGCGCTATCGATGACGATTCCGGCGGCGCCCGTATCGAGCAAGAAATCGAACGGATGACCGTCGACGAGGACGCGCACGACACACAGTCCGTTCACGAACCTGACCGGCAACTTCACCGTCGAGAGCCCGGCCGGGAACTCGACGAACGGACGGCTGGGCGGGATCGCGAGATCGAGCAGGTCCGGTGTCGAGTCGAGGATACGCGAGACGATCGTCTGTTCGCGATCGTTGCCGATCGAATCGGTCGTACGCACGTGCGAGGGTTCGAGGACGCCGTCGAAAGGCTTGAAATCTTCGTACACGGTCACGATGCGCGCGCGGCGTTCGATGCGCTCGCGGCGCACGATCTGGCCGCTGCGCTTGTCGATGAAGAGCCATTCGAGGCGGCCGCGCGGCGGATCGATCTGCACGACGTACGCGTTCTCATCGATCGCCTCACCGATCAATTTCACGTCGGTCGTATTGCGCGAGGTGAAGGCGCGTTCGTCGATCGCGTCGCGCTCGTGATAATTCGCAAACGTGAACGTGATGCCGTTACGATTCTGCTGCCAGCGCGTACCGCTCCGTACGCCGTTCTCGTAGACGAGCGGTCCGAGCGTCGTCTGCTCGCGATAATCCTTGCCCAGCCGGTCGCTCACGAGCGTGCCGGTCAGCCCGTCCTGAACGAGTTTCCAGCGCTCGATCAACATCGCGTTCTTGGTATGTTCTTGGCCGTGCGCGCGCTCGTAGAGCGCCCGCACCTTGGCCAGCGTCGTGCTCGAGGCGATCAGCCCGGCCGGCGGATCGTCGAGGGCCGCGCGCGCGGGCAGGGCGACGGAGACGACGACGAGCGCCGCGAGCGCGACGCCCCAGACGAAACGGGAGGCGGAGGGGATCAGAGCGCGCCGGCCGGCCCCATCGCCTCGAGCCGCCGCTTGAGATCGGCGAGGAAGCCGCTGGCCACCGCGCCGTCGACGGTCCGGTGATCGAGGGACATGCAGACGTTCATCATCGAGCGCACGACGATGGCATCGTCGTCGCGCACGACGGGCCGCTTGACGACGGCTTCCATCGTCACGATACCGGTCTGGCCCGGTACGAGGATCGGGGCCGAGAGGATCGACCCGTTCGCGCCGGTGTTGTTGACGGTGAACGTGCCGCCGGAGAGATCGTCGGCGCCGAGCTTGCCGCGCCGCGCCTTCTCGATCAGCTCGCTGGCCGCGATCGCTAGGCCCGTGATCGAGAGCTGATCGGCGTTGCGCACGACCGGGACGACCAAGTTGGCATCGACCGCGACGGCCATCCCGATGTTCGCCGTCTTGTGGACGACGATGCCGCGCTCGGTGTACGAGGAGTTCATCAGCGGGAAGGCGGCGAGCGCTTCGACGACGGCCCGAATGAAAAACGGCAAGAGCGTCAACTTGACGCCGTAGGTTCGCTCGAAGGCCTCTTTCTCGAGCGCACGCCATTTCCAAACGTTCGTGACATCGACTTCGACCATCGTCCACGCGTGCGGCGCGGTGTGTTTCGACTCGACCATGCGCTGCGCGATGATCTTGCGCGCTTGGGTGAGCGGGATGACATCGCCCGGCGCGGCGCTCGCGTAGGTCGGGCGCGCGCCGCTCGGGGGCGGCGCCGCTTGCGCGGGGGCGGGAGCCGGCGGCGCGGCGGCGCTCGCGATGTATTCGGCCTGGTCGGAATTGATCAGCGCGGCCGCCGCGGCGCTGGGGCCGGCTTCGGCGGCAGCGAGAATATCGTTTGCGGTGACGCGACCGCCCGTGCCGGTCCCGCTGACGGTGCTGTAGTCGACCGCGTGTTCGCGCGCCAAGCGCCGCACCGCCGGCGAGACGCGCAGACCGTTCGACGGCTTCCCGCTCGCGGGTTTCCCGTTACCGCCCGCGCCGTTGCTGCTCGTGAATGCGGGCGCATGGCTGACGCCGAGGTTGCCGCCCGGCACCGGCTCGTCCGAGCCTTGGTAGACGGACTCCGCCCGCTTTGCGGCATCGGCGATTTGCTCGGTCGGCGTATTCGACGACCCAGCCACGCCCGGTTGCCCGTGGCCACGGTCATCCTGAGCCTGTCGAAGGACGATTTCGTCGATGATGGCGATCGGCGCGCCGGTCGGAACCGTCTCGCCTTCCTTCACGATCAGCTCGCGGATCACGCCGCTCACCGGCGCGGGAACTTCGGCGTTGACCTTATCGGTCGACACTTCGACGAACGCTTCGTATTTTTCGACCGAGTCGCCGACCTGCTTGAGCCACTGAGCGACGGTCCCTTCGGTGACGGTCTCGCCGAGCTGCGGCATCGTTATCGTCGTCATGCTAGAAGGCCGCTAAATCGCGCATCGCGCGGAGCATCCGATCGGTGGAGATCATGAACTCTTCCTCGAGCGGGAGGGCGTAGCCCATCGCGGGGACGTCGGGACCGCAAAGCCGGCGGATCGGCGCATCCAAGTCGAAGAACGCCTCTTCGGAGACCATCGCGGAGATCTCCGCGCCGATGCCGCCGAACTTGTTGTCTTCGTGGATGATGAGCAGCTTGCGCGTCTTGCGCACGCTGGCGAGGATCGTGCCCTTGTCCATCGGGCGGATCGAGCGCAAGTCGATCACTTCGATCGAAATGTTCTCGCCCTCGAGGCGGCTCGCGGCGTCGAGCGCCTGATGCACGTTGTACCCGTAGGAAATCACGGTCACGTCGCGGCCCGGCTTTTTGATATCGGCCTTGCCGATCGGGATCACGTAGCGTCCCTCGGGCACCTCGCCCTTGACCGAGCGGTACGTTTTCTTGTGCTCGAGGAAGAGCACCGGATCCGGATCCTCGATCGCGGCGGTCAAGAGCCCTTTGATGTCGGCCGGCGTCGATGGCGCGAGGATCTTGAGCCCCGGCACGTGATAGAACAGCGCTTCGATCGAAACCGAGTGCGAGAGCGCGCCGCGGACGCCGCCGCCGTAGGGCGTGCGGATCACGAGCGGACACGTGTAGTCGCCGTTCGAGCGGTAGCGGGTCTTCGCGGCCTCACCGACGATCTGGTTGAACGCCGGATAGATGAAGTCCGCGAATTGGATCTCGGCGATCGGCCGTAGCCCTTCCATCGCCATCCCGATCGCGACGCCGACGATCGACGCCTCCGCCAGCGGCGTGTCGATGATGCGCCGCGGGCCGAATTCTTCGAGAAATCCCTTGGTGATCAAGAAGACGTTGCCGCGCGCGCCGACGTCCTCACCCATGATGAGGGTGCGGTCGTCGTTCACCAGCGCGTCGTGCAGCGCTAGCCGCACCGCGTCGACGTTGTTCATCACTGCCACGGTTCGTACGGCCCTTCGTAAACGTTGGTGTAGAGATCCGACGGCGACGGATAGCCGAAGCTCTCGGCGGTGTCGGTCGCCTCGTTCGTATCGCGCAGCACGTCGGCCTTGAGCGCCTTCACGCGCTCCTCGTCGAGCACGCCGTGCTCCAGCAACAGGCGCTCGAAGACGGGGACGGGATCGAGCTTGCGCGCCTCTTCGATCGCCGCCCGGTCGCGGTACGCGCGATCGTCGTCGTCGGTGGAGTGCGAGAGGTACCGGTAGCACTTGGCCTCGACCAGCGTCGGGCCGCCGCCGGTCCGCGCGCGTTCCATCGCCTCGTGCACGGCCGCGTACGACGCGATCGGATCCATGCCGTCGCAGATCACGCCCGGGATCCCATATCCGGCCGCCTTGTCGGCGACGTTCTGGATCGCCATCTGCGCCGATTGCGGCGTGGAGATCGCAAACGAATTATTCTCGACCAGGAACACGACCGGCAGTTTGTGGACGGCGGCAAAGTTGACGGACTCGTGCCATTCGCCTTCGCTGGTCGCACCCTCGCCGGTCGTCGTCAGCACCGCACGGCCGCTCTCCCCCCGGTAGAAGAACGCGTAGGCGACGCCGACGGCGTGCGGGACGTGCGCCGCGATGATCGAGCTGATCGAGAGCAGCCCGAGATCCCGATTCGTGTAGTGGTTCGGGAACTGGCGCCCGGCCGAGCGGTCCGCGGCACGCGCGAACATCGAGTTGAGCATCTCGAGCGGCGTGAACCCGCAGCCCAGCACGAGGCCGAGGTCGCGATAATACGGGGCCAGCACGTCCTTGCCGCGCACGAACGCCATCGCCGCCCCGGCTTGAATCGCTTCGTGGCCTTCGCTCCCCAGGGCAAATGGGATCTTCCCTTGCCGGTTGAGTTGGAAGCCGCGGTTGTCGATCTGCCGTTGCAAGAGCATGTTCCGCAACATCGCGACGAGCTGCTCGTCGGACAGACCCCGCCGCTCGAGCGCCCCCGCACGCGAAGTGACCATTTTCGCCATCGTCGAACCCCGAAACAGCCGGTAGGAGAGAGAACCCGATAGAATCCGGCGGCAGAAGCCCGACTCCTCTTGGATGGATTCCCCGGACCAAGCGAGCACGGACTCTCTCCATGCACCGCGAATTCTCGCGCCATGCTGGCTCTACTCATAGCGATCGTGTTCTTCGGAGCCTCCCCTCCGCCGGCGACCCCCGCGCCGATGTCGGACGCGGAAATCGAGCAAGAGTGCCGGAGCTATTTCAAGACCGCCGTCTGTAGTGAGGCGCTCGGCGCGTGGCTGCCAACATATCTGGACGGCAGTTTTGGCCCCTCGAATCGCAACGTCGCGACGCGTGGCGTTCCGGCGGACGTGTTCGTTTTCGATCACGACGGCAAGTCGTCGGAGGGTCCGGAGGGCGGGACGTTTTTCGTGTACGGCGCCGCCGGTCCGCCGAAGGGAGACATCTACTACGACCCGGTCCACCGACTCGTGTTTTTTACTCAAGGCTGTTGCGCGTGGCGGGAGACGGTGTTGACGCAGGTGGCCACGCCGCCGCCGGTCGCCGTGCGTACCACCGACCTTCGCAGCGTTCATACGAAAGCGGGGGTGACGATCGGCATGCATGCTGCCGACGTGATGCGCCGCTACGGACCAAGCCGACTGTACCCGGTCCCGAAGCATCCGGATCTTCAGGTTCTGTCATACACGTCGCGGCGCTCCGCTGATGATCCGCACGAACCATGCGGGACGGATCAAAACTTCATTTTGAAGGACGATCGCGTTCTCTACATTCAGCTCGGCTGGGCTTGTTAGCCGAACAAATCCGGGCTATGCCCGCAACTTCACCAACCGCCACGAATTAGAAAAGACGCGGAAATATCACTTCGGCCGTGTCGAGGGTCAAGCGTGGCCAGGCCGATCGAAATTGCGACATTACGCCTTGTTTTACCGCATTTTTTATCTCGGAAAGCGAGTGTGTTTGGCCGATTATGTGGCCGATCTTCCGGCCGATGTGGGGCCACACCGGGATCGTGTCTCTCTACGCGGTCACGATCCCCGCGGCGGCTTCGAGGCCGAGCTCGCGGACCGACTCCTCGCGCATCTTGTACTTTTGGACTTTGCCGCTGATCGTCATCGGCCAGCCGTCGACGAAACGGATGTAGCGCGGGATCTTGTAGTGCGCGATCTTTCCGCGGCAGAAATCCTGGACGTCCTCCGCACGCAGGGCTGCGCCGTCGTGCACGATGACCCAGGCGCAGAGTTCTTCGCCGAAACGCTCGTCCGGAACGCCGATGATTTGGACGTCTTTGATGGCGGGGTGCGTGTAGAGAAATTCTTCGATCTCGCGCGGGTAGATGTTCTCGCCCCCGCGGATCACCATGTCTTTGATGCGGCCGCTGATGTTGATGTAGCCGTCGTCGTCCATCACGGCGATGTCGCCGGTGTGCATGTACCGCGCCGCGTCGATCGCCTCCGCCGTCGCCTCGGGGTTGTTCCAGTAGCCGAGCATGACGGAGTAGCCGCGCGTGCACAATTCGCCGGGCGTTCCCGTCGGCACGATGCGGCCGTCGCCGTCGACGATCTTCACCTCGAGGTGCGGATGAACGCGGCCGACCGTCCCGGTGCGCTTTTCGAGCGGATCGTCGGTGAGCGTTTGGGTCGAAACGGGCGAGGTCTCGGTCATGCCGTAGCAGATCGTGACCTCGGGCATGTGCAGATCGGTTTGCACGCGCTTCATCACTTCGACCGGGCACGGCGAGCCGGCCATGATCCCGGTGCGTAGCGTCGAGAGATCGTAGTCGGCGAGATTCGGCAGCGCGAGCTCGGCGATGAACATCGTCGGCACGCCGTAGAGCGACGTGCAGCGTTCTTGCGCGACCGCCGCCAGCGTCGCGGCGGGATCGAACGTCGGCGCGGGGATGACCATCGCGGCGCCGTGCGTGATGCACGCCAGGTTCGCCAGCACCATCCCGAAGCAGTGGTAGAACGGGACCGGGATGCAGACGCGATCGGCTTCCGTGTAGCGGCAGCCCTCGCCGATGAAGAAGCCGTTGTTGAGGATGTTGTGGTGCGAGAGCGTCGCGCCTTTCGGGAAGCCGGTCGTTCCCGAGGTGTACTGGATGTTGATCGGCTCGTCGAATTGGCAGCGCGCCTTGCGCTCCGCGAGCGTCTTTTCGGAGACGAGCGCCGCGCGGCCCAAGAGCGCATCCCAGCCGATTTCGTTCGCCGCAAGCGCGACATCGTGGCCGATGACGACGACCTCGCGCAGGTCGGGCAGCGACGCCCGCACCTCGCGCACCATCGCAAGATACTCGCTCGTTTTATAGCGCCCAAGCACGAGCAAGACGGAGACGCCGCTCTGCGCGAGCGCGTACGCGAGTTCGCTCGTGCGGTACGCCGGGTTGACGTTGACGAGCACGGCGCCGATCTTCGGGGTCGCGAACTGCGCGAGCACCCACTCGAGGCTGTTCGGCGACCAGATGCCGACCCGGTCGCCGTGCTGCACGCCGAGCGCGACGAGCGCCCGCGCGAGGCGGTCCGTCTCGTGGCGTGCATCCGCGTAGGTGAGCCGCGCCTGCTGGTGGACCGATACCACGCAGTCCTGGTGCGGAAACCGCCGCGCGATCGTATCGAAGTAGTCGCCGATCGTCGCTCCGATCAGCGGAACCGGCGCGGTTCCGTGGCGATAACTGAGCGTTGCGTTCGTCATGGGTTCCCCTAGGATACGGCGCGAAGCGACCGCAAGAAATTTTCGTTCCCGGCCCCGTCGCGCGAAGCGCTTTTCCGCGTTGTTTCGCTTCCTTGCTTGCGATCCTCGGGGGCTAGGCGGCGAGTGCCGCCGTGAACAAGCGTCCCAGCACGGTCTCGTCGGTCGCGATCGGCGCGTTCGCCAAGAGCCGTTGCTGCGGCAGCGTCCCGGCGATGAGCGCCGGAACGTCGGCGGCTCCGTACCCGAGCGCGGCGAGGCTGGGGGGCATCCCGCAGGCCGCCATCAGCCCGCGAATCCGCTCCGCCAGCGCCGGGCCGATCTCGTCGTCGTCCTCACCGTGCGCGGCGACGCCGAGGGCCGCCGCCACCTCGCGATGGCGCTGCGGCGCATGCGCGGCGGTGGTGCGGAACACGGCGGGCGCGCTGACGACGACCGCCATCCCGTGCGGCACGAGCGGCTCCCCCGGCGGATAATCAGCCGGCCGGAAATCGCGTACGAGCCCCGCCACCGCGTAGGCCATCGCGTGCGGCAGCTGCACGCCGGCGTTGTTGAATCCGATCCCGGCCAGCGTCGCCGCGAACATCATCCGTTCGCGTGCCTCCGCATCGTTCGGCTCGCAAACCGCGCGCTCCAGATACCGCCCGATCAGGCGCAGCGCCTCCAAACACGCGAGGTCGCTGAACGGGTTCGCGCCCTGCGAGAGCGGCCGTTTCCCGGGCGTTCCGGCGGGGCGCTGCGTGTACGGTCGTGCCGTATAGGATTCGAGCGCGTGCGCGAGCACGTCGAAGCCCGAGCAGGCGGCGACGAGGCGCGGCAGCGTCGCGGTCCAATCGGGATCGATCAGCGCGAGCGAGGGCCGCAGATACGGCGAGGCGATGCCGGTCTTGGCGGCGATCGGCAGATGATCGAAGATCGCGATCCCGGTGCATTCGCTGCCGGTCCCGGCGGTCGTCGGGCACGCGATATGCGGCAGCAGCGCGGCCGGGACCGCACGGCCCTCGCCGACCGGCGCGTTGACGTACGCGCCGAACGGCGCCGGATGCGTGACGTAGAGGTTGGCGGCTTTCGCCGTGTCGATCGCGGAGCCGCCGCCGATCGAGATGTAGCCGTCGGGCCGCGCTTCGCGCGCGGCAGCGATCGCCGCCTCGAACGACTCGTTGGTCGGCTCGACCCGCGTCTGCGCATAGACGACCGGTTCGCAACCGCTCGCGCGCAGCGCGGCGAGCGACGCGGCGAACCCGTCGAGCGCCGCGACGCCGGCATCGGTGACGACGAACGGCCGCGTCATGCCGAGCACGCGCGCGCGCATCCCGAGCTCGCCCATCGCGCCGCTGCCGTACGCGATGCGCGACGTGTCGACCTCGAAGACGCGCTCGCCGCCTTCGACAAACGGATAGCCTTGGCAACAGCCCATGCGGGATGGTCGTCCGTTCCGGCCGCGAACCCCTCGTCCTACGATGACGATCCCGCTCTCGACCGCCGCCGCGCCCGATTCCATCCCGCACGACTATCTGGTGGCGACGCGGCGCCGCTTGCACGCCGCACCGGAACTCTCGATGGTCGAACACGACACGGCCGCGCTCGTCGTGCGCGAACTCGAGACGCTCGACCTCGATGAGATCCGTACCGGGGTCGGCAAGACCGGCGTGCTCGGCACGCTCGTCGGCGGCAAGCCGGGTCCGGTGACGCTGCTGCGTGCCGATATGGACGCGCTGCCGATCGTCGAGCTGAACGACGTTCCCTACAAATCCGAACGCAGCGGCGTGATGCATGCCTGCGGCCACGACGGTCACGTCGCGATCTTGCTCGCGGCGGCAAAGACGCTCGCCGCGCGGCGCGCCGAAGTCCCCGGGACGCTGGTGTTCTGTTTTCAACCCGGCGAAGAAGGCTTCGCCGGCAACCGGCTCATGATCGAAGACGGAGCGCTCGAGAATCCGCACGTCGACCGGACCTTCGCCCTCCACCTCTACAGCCAACTCGACGTCGGGAAGATCGGCGTCCGCGACGGCGCGTTCTTCGCCTCGGCCGACGAGTACGAGCTGATCATCAAGGGCAAAGGCGGCCACGGCGCGATGCCGCAGGGCTCGGTCGATCCGATCGTCGCGGGCGCGCATCTGGTCACGATGCTGCAGACGATCGTCAGCCGCGAGGTGGCGCCCAAGGATCCGGCCGTCATCACCGTCGGGCAGTTCGTCGGCGGGACGACGTTCAACGTGATCCCCGATCAGGTCAAGATGCTGGGAACGGTCCGCTCGTTCGATCCCGAGGTGCGCAAGTCGATGCCCGAGCGGATGCAGCGGATCATCGACGGCATCGCGCACTCGATGCGCATCGAGGCCGAATTCACCTACCACTGGTCCTACCCGCCGACGGTGAACAACGTCGAGATGGCGGAGCTCGTGCGCGTGGTGGGCCGCGAGACGCTGGGCGCGCCAAGCGTCGTCGATCAGCACGATATCGTGATGTGGGCCGAGGACATGTCGTTCATGATGGAGCAGCGGCCCGGCGCGTATTTCATCGTCGGCGCACGCGGCGGTCCCGAAACCGGCATTCCGCACCACAACGCTCGGTTCGACATCGACGAAGGGGCCCTCGATGTCGGCTACCGGATGATGGTCGCGCTTGGAATGCGGGGGGCAGGCTAACCGAACTCTTACGGGATTCACAGCGGAATGCCATGACGCCGTAAGGCGCGGGGGCTATCGTAAGTCAACCGCTTTTGGAGGACTTGCCCGTGGCTCTTGCTACCGTTCCTGTTGCCATCCCGCAAACCATCGGTTCGCCGGTCGCCGTCCGGATGATCGGGATCCTCGACCGCCCGCTCGTCGAATCGTTCGCCGATGCCAGCTCCGGGATGCTCGTCACCGGGCCGCGCACGCTCGTCGTCAACCTCGTCGATGCCCATGCGGTCCGCGATGAGAGCTTCCGCCGGTTCGTCGCCCTGCTCGAAGGCTACCGCGTCGCCGGACACGACATCCGGCTGCACCTCAACGCCGCATGGCGCAAACTGCTGCGCACCCATCGCGCCTTTTTCAGCGAGGCCGATCCCGACGTTCACCGGGCGACGCGGCGCCAGATCATCATCGCGCAGACGACGGAGCGGCGCGCGGGCCGATAAAAAACCGGCGGATTTCTCCGCCGGTTTTTTTCTTGCTTACTTGGTGTTTGCGTAGGGCGGCGGGACCGTGCTCACCGCCCCGAAGAGTTGCCGCAGCTGGACGTACACCGAACGCGGCGCCACGGGCCGAAGTGTCGTGTAGCCGAGCCCGCCGGCGAGGGTGGGATAGGTGTAGCCACCGTCGTAGATCGCGTATGCGCTGTAGTTGTTGATGTTGGTGAGGTTCGTGCCGCCGATGCTGAGCGACAGCCCTCGCTCTTTGAGCGGCACGCGGAATTGCGCATCGTACTCGGTGAAGCCGTGTTGGCCGAAGGAGTTATTCGCGCCGTAGGTCTGCGTGCCGATGCGTGCGACGAGTCCGCTCTTGAAGATGTACCAGCCATCGTTGCGAATCTTCATGTACGGGTCGTCGGGCGTCTGAGCGAAATTCGCCGGCGTCGCCCCTGCGAATTGTGAGACCGTGCTCACTTTCGAGGGCAACTGATTGTATGCGTAATCGCGCAGGAAGTCCGACGCGTTGTGGAAGCCGAAGCCGTACTGCGGTGCGTAGGTGTAGGTGAGTTCGACACCCTCTTGCTTCACGTTCGCTTCGTTCAGCAGTTGCTTTACCGACGTATAGTCTTGCCCCAAATACTCGCCGCGGTCTTCGATCGTCGTGTTGGTAAAGCGGTTGAAGATGTTCGTCGTGAACAGGTCGGCCGAGAGAAGCGTGTCGCGCGAGAACTTGATGTCGGTACCGACGTCATATCCCACCGACGTTTCGGGTTTGAAACCGGTATCCGGAGGAAGCGTGAGGACGTCGTCGGCCACGTTCGGTTTTTCCGAGACGTCGACGAGCGTGTAGTACGGCGCGACGAACGCCGATCCGAACGAGGCGCGCACCGCGAGGTTCGAGTTTGGTCTGAACACGAGAGCGTCGCGCGGGTCGAAACGGTTGCCGACGAAGCTCGTGTCCGAGAAGTAGTTCCCCGACTCGAACAAGAGCGTCGGCGTGAGCTGGATGTCGCCGCGCAGACTGTACGCGAGGCTCTGGATCGAGATGTAGGGATTGGTCTCGCCCGTCTCTTGGAAGAACGCGTTGTCGACGTGGCGGTCGAAGCCGAGCGTGAAACTGCTGACACCGACCGGCACCGTATACTGCGCGTCTTCGCCGTGCAAGACGTCGAAGGTGAACTCTTGGTAGAATTGCCCGTCTTCGTTCTGGTTTACGCCGTTGATGACGTCGACCGGACAGGACGGCGTGGTGCACGGTGCGGTGACTTTGTTATCGTTGTCTTGCGTGATCGTGCGGCTGATCGTGCCCGTGTAGTAGCGCGCGAGGAACGAACCCGGCCCAAGAACGGTCCGGAACTCACCTGAGTAGATCGGTTCGTTATCGAACTCGTTGTTTGACGGATAGGCATCGGACACGGCGACGTATTGTTTGGTCCCGATGTATCCACCGTACGCCGCATTGGTGTAGTTCATGCAGTTGGGAAGCGGAAGGCATGGGACGATCGTGGCGTAGGTGTACGATCCGAGCGTTCCGGTTTCGTCGTTGAGCGTCTGGGTCGAGAACTGCGAGAGCGTGAGCGACGTCTGCGCGCTGAACGCGTACGAGAGTTTCGCGATCTGTGCTTGGCTGCTGAAGTTCTCGGTCGTCGGGACGCCATACGAAATAACGGCATCGCGCGCATTCGCGGGGCCGCCGTTGGCCGCGGTGATCGTCGGCGAGACGTAACCGGCCGTTGCGCCGCCCGACGCCAGTTGGATGCTCGAGGGGAGGTATCCCGGCGTTACCGTGCTCGCGTAGCCGACGAGGATGCCGAGTTTGCCGAACGTATCGGAGGCTTTGATCGCAAATTCATTCCCCTCGAACGAATCGAATTGGCCGAGGACACTGGCGGTAAAGCCCGGCGTGATCGAGGGCGTGCGGAAGTTGATCGTGCCGCCGACCGCGTTCTCAACGGTGTTCGGCATCGCGCCGGGACCCTCTTCGACTTCCACGCCGCCGAGCAGGTTCGCGTTGAGGAAGGTCGTGTTGAAGCCGTTCACGCCGCCCGCGGAGAGCGTGACGGGGTGGCCATCGATGAGAACTTGCGTTTCGTAGGGCTGGGCGCCGCGCAGCGAGACCGACGAGTTGGAGCCCGGCGAGCTGCCCGAAGAACGGAGCACGTCGACGCCCGGAATCTCATCGAGAATGTTCATGACCTGCGATTGCCCTTGGTCGACGAACGTTTCGTACGAGATGGTCGTCTTCGCGGCGGCCGTGCTATTGATTGCGGTCGGCGACGACGAGGTGACGGCGCGGCCGATCGTCTGCAGCGTCGCATTCGGAAGTGCGAACACGAGAGGCGAGGTCGAGGGAACGACGATGTCGGTCTGCGTCGTTTGAAAACCCGGCGCTGCGACCGCGATCGAATAGGTCCCCGCCGGCAACGCCACGCTGAATCGTCCGTCGGGTCCGGTTTCGAACGACTTCGAGGCTTTGCCACCCGTGGCGGTGATGTGCGCCTTGAGTGGCTTCCCACGTGGATCAACCACGCGGCCGCTGAGCGTCGTAGGCGCCGGCGCTTGCGCGGCCGCGGGGACCGGGGCGAAGCCCAGCGGACCGACGAGAAGGGACGCAAGCGCTCCCGCGAGCGCGAACCCACGACAGCGAACAAACAAAGATCGCTCTTGCACGAATTCTTTCCTCACGAACTTGGCGCGGTAGCGCACAATTCGATTAGGTAACTTAAGAAAAATTAATCAAGGCTAACGTAAATGGCGCGAAAATTTTCCGGCGACTCGTTGCACTTGCCAACGGCCGCCGTTCGCAATACGATGCGTGGTAATTAATGTCCGTTTCTTAGACGGGCGTAATTCGTCGCCGAAATTTTTTGAGGAACTTTGATGTTCAAGCGTCCCCTTGTGTTGGTTGGCGGTTTTGTGTGCGCGATCGTCATCGCCGCGTGTGCCAACGGCGGCCCGACTTCCTCGCTACCGCCGCCGTCGTCTCAGCAGCCGTCGCCGACAGTTGGACTCACCACGCTTAGCGGCGCATCGGTGACCGCGACGCTCCCTCCGGCGAGTGGCATAACCGGCTCGATCGTCTTTCCCGCGGGGAATGGAACGATCTCGCAAACGACATCGGTCACTGCGCCGAACGGTGTTACGCCGCTCAGCTCCGCGCGCAGTGGGCCGACCGTGCAGAGTGTCGCGAGATCGGTCGCGACGTCGTCGCGTACGATCGCGGCGACGGTGGTGCCGTCGGACGCGACGCCGCTTCTCTACATCACGTTGTCCTCGGCGGGCGGCGCGAGCCTCACCGCGGCGCCGGCGTTTAGCATCACGTTGCCGACGGCGCTGACGAACGTCATCCCGTATCTCGCGAACTGGAGCGGCACGGCGTGGGACGCCGTCTCGAACGCGACCGGCACGCCGATCGCCGGCACCATCAATGGAAAGACGGTGACGGTCCCGGGCGGTGGTGGCGGCATCGCGCTCTTGGGCGGGCAGTCGACGTATTACTCGATCTACGTCGTTCCGGCGCCCTCGCCGAGCCCGTCACCGTCGCCCGCGGCCTCCGCCGCGCCGACGAATCTGATCAAGGATCCGAATTTCGCCGCGGGTCTCTCCGCCTCGCAAATCTACACCTGGTCCAGCCCGCCTCCGGCAATCACGAATACCGGCTGGTCGCAGTGCAGCGTGCGGGCGATTTCCTCGCAACTCTACACTTCACCGAATATCGCCCCGAGCCCGGCGGCGATCACGGTGCCGCCTGCGCCCTCGACGTACACACCCGGCCCGAGCGCGACCCCGGCCGCGGTGCCGACGGCCGGTGGCGCGAGCGCGCCGGGCGGAACCTATTCGCCCGCGCCGATCCAGACGACGGTTCCGGTGTACGGTACTGCCACGACCGCAGCCGTCATCGGCGGTGTCGACTCGTCGTATACCATCGGTGATTGGTCGTACAACGGACTTTGCCAACAGGTCGCGGTGCCGTCGAACGGCGCGACGCTGACGGCCGAAGTCTGGGAGTCCGGGAACGACTACCCCGGCACGTATCTCAACATGGTCGATTTGGTCGGTGTCGTCGACAACAACTCGAACCTGATCGGCTATCTGTACGCCGAGAATATCGAAACCAAGACGAGTCCCGGTGACACGGGCTACCGGCAGATCATCGTCGACATCCCGGCGTCGCAATACGCCGGGGCGAACATCAACCTGTTCCTGGGCCAGTATGCCTACGGTGGCTCAGGCGGGAAGTACTACGACTACTGGTTCCTCGACGACGTCAACATGATCGCGGGTGAACCGGCGAACCCGTCCACCGCAAAACTCCGGAGCCCCGGCGCGGCTATTCGACGCTAGCCGGGCCACACGGGAGGCTCGGGCCGTCTGGCCCGAGCCTCCTCTTTGACCGACGGTACGCGGATTGGGGATCGTCCCTCGACGTGAGCGGCGGGAGCTGCGTGGGCAACAAGTCGGCGTTTTCGCGCCGCTGATTAACCATTTGGATAATGACCGTGGGCTGCGTATGGCCTAACGTAGGGGGAGTGTCGGATTTTTTTGCCGAGCCGGAGCACGACGCTTGCGGCATCGGTTTCCTCGCTGACCTTACCCACCGGGCGTCTCACGATGTCGTCCGGCTAGCGCTCGATGCCGCGAGCGCCATGGCGCATCGCGGCGCGCGGGCGGCCGACGGCCGCACGGGTGACGGGGCCGGAATCCTGTGCGAGACCCCGCGTGCGCTGTTCATGCGCGAGCTCGCGGCCTCGCATATCCGCGTCCCGGAGCGCCATCTGGCGGCGATCTGCCTGTTCTTGCCGCGTGACGACGACGATGCGCAGGCGATTCGCGGGCAGATCGAGGCCGCCGTGCGGTTCGCCGAAATTTCGCCGCTGCGCTGGCGCCGGCCGGCGGTCGTGCCGGCCGTCCTCGGCGAGTTTGCGCGCCGGACCGCGCCCGCCTACGAACAACTGCTCGTCGACATGGGCCCGGGGAACGTGCGCGAGCGGATGCGCGTCGTGCGCCGTGCGCTGGCCAAGACGCTGCGGGATTCGGGTTCCGCCGCGACGCTCGTGAGCGCCTCGCCGACGACGGTCGTCTACAAGGCGCTGCTCTCGTCGACCGAGCTCGGCGCGTACTTCGACGATCTGCGCGATCCGATCTTCGCGTCGCGTTTCGCCGCGTTCCACCAGCGTTTTTCGACCAACACCTCGCCGCAGTGGCGGCTCGTGCAACCGTTCAATTACATCGCGCACAATGGCGAGATCAACACCGTCACCGGGAACCGCGCCTGGATGCAAGCGCGCGGGATCCTCTCGCAACGCGGCGCGAGCGACTCGCTCGAATTCGATACCGGGCTCGACGCGATGCTCGGCGCGGGCTACCGGATCGACGAAGCGATCGACCTGATGCTCGCGCCCGCGATCGATCCCGAGGACGCGCGGCTGCGCGCGTACTACGACGCGCACATCCCGACCGTCGAACCGTGGGACGGGCCGGCCGCGATGGTGTTCGCCGACGGCGACACGATCGGCGCCGCGCTCGATCGCAGCGGGTTCCGGCCGCTGCGCTGGTGCCGGACCGCGTCGGGCAAAGTGCTCGCCGCATCGGAAGCGGGCGTGATCGATTTCGGCGACGATCCGATCGTGCGCCGCGGCCGGCTCGGCCCCGGCGGCCGGCTCGTCGTGCGGTTCGCCTCGGGCGAGCTCGTCGAACCCGAGGCCTTCGCCGCCGAACGCCGCGAGCGGGCCGATTTCCGGCCGGTCGTCGCGTCCTGGCGCTTCGATGCGCCGGTCTCCGGTGTGCCGCCGTTCGATCCGGCCGGGGTCGATCGGGATCTGGTCCGCTTCGGTTATACGAAAGAAGAGATCAAGGACGTCGTCGGCGTGCTCGCAGCGGGCGGCGGCGAACCGATGTGGTCGATGGGCGACGACGCCGCGCCCGCGTTCCTCGAACGCCGCATGCCGATCGCCGCGTACCTGCGTCAGAAATTCGCTCAAGTCACGAACCCGCCGATCGATTCGCTGCGCGAAGGCTTCGTGTTCGACATGCGCGCTTTCGTCGGCTCGGGCGATACGAACGGCGACGTGCCGGCGCTCGAATCGATCGTGATGCTCGACTCTGCCGTGCTCGATGAGACGACCTTCGATTCATTGCGTTTCGATACGCGGCTCGTTCAGCACACGCTCGCGCTCGATTTCGCCGGCAAGCGGCTTGCCGCACGCCTCGCGCAGCTGTGCGAAGAGGCCGAACATCAGGTGCGCGCCGGCAAGACCTTCATCGTGCTCGACGATCGGGGCGCCGTGCTGCCGATCCCCGCGGTGCTCGCGGCGGGCGCGATCCATCAGCGGCTGACCGCCGCCGGTCTGCGGATGGCCGCATCGATCGCCGTCGCGGACGGCTTTGCGCGCGACGCGCACTCGATCGCAACGGTGATCGCCGCGGGCGCGAACGTCGTGACGCCGTGGCTTGCGCTGCGCGCCGCGGAACGGCACGGGTCGCGAGCTGCATTCTTGGGCACCGTCCGCACCGGTCTCGTGAAGATCCTCGCCAAGCTCGGAATTTGTACGCTGCGCTCGTACGTCGGCGCACAGACCTTCGAGATCCTCGGCCTCGGCCGCGACATCGCGCAGCAGTGTTTCCCCGGGATGCGCGCGAGCATCCCGGCGGTCGATTTCGAGACGTTCGAGAACGACGTGCGCGCCTGGGCCGAAGCCGCCGACGCCGGCGCAACGCCGCCCGAGCGCGGCCTTTTCCGGTTTCGGCGCGACGGGATGCGCCACGCCTTCGATCCGCCGCTGCTCAAGACGCTGCGCGCGGCGGCGATGCGCGGCGACGAAGCGGCGTTCTTCGAGCTCAGCGACGCGATGGAAGCGCGGCCGCCGATCGCGCTGCGGGATCTGGTCGAACCGTTGCCGGTTGCGGAGCCCCTTGCGCTCGATGCCGTCGAACCGGCGAGCGCGATCGTGCATCATTTCGCGACCTCGGCGATGTCGATCGGCGCGCTCTCACCCGAGACGCACGAGACGATCGCGATCGGTGCCGCGCGTATCGGCGCGCTCAGCAACTCCGGTGAAGGCGGCGAGCAGCCGCGCCGGTTCGCGCGCACGGTCGACTCCGGCCGCAGCACGATCAAACAAGTCGCCTCGGCGCGCTTCGGTGTCTCGGCCGCGTATCTCGCGAGCGCCGATGAGATCGAGATCAAGATGGCGCAGGGCGCGAAGCCCGGCGAGGGCGGCCAGATCCCGGGCTTCAAGGTGACGCCCGAGATCGCCGAACTGCGCAACGCCGCGGTCGGTCAGGGGCTGATCTCGCCGCCGCCGCACCACGACATCTACTCGATCGAAGATCTCGCCGAATTGATCTACGATCTGCGCCGCGTCGCGCCGCAGGCGCGGATCGCGGTGAAGCTGGTGAGCCAAGCCGGGATCGGCTACGTCGCGAGCGGCGTCGCGAAAGCGCGCGCCGACGTCATTCACATCGCCGGTCACGACGGCGGCACCGGCGCATCGCCGCTCGCCTCGATCAAGAACACCGGGATGCCGTGGGAACTCGGCCTCGTGGAGACGCACCATACGCTGGTCGCGAACGGCCTGCGTTCGCGCGTGAAGCTGCGCGTCGACGGCGGGTTCAAGACCGGCCGCGATGTCGTGCTCGCCGCGATGCTCGGCGCCGACGACTTCGGTTTCGGCAGCGCGCTCCTCGTCGCGCTGGGCTGCATCTACGCGCGTCAGTGTCACAAGAATACGTGCCCGGTCGGGATCGCGACGCAAGATTTTGCGTTGCGGGCGAAATTCGCCGGCAAACCGGAAGAAGTCGAAACGTTCTTGCTGTTCGTTGCAAACGATGTCCGGCGCCGGCTCGCGCGGCTCGGCGTGCGGTCCCTCAAAGATCTGCGCGGCCGCTCCGATCTCTTGCGCTCGCGCCGCGACCTCTCCGACTGGGAAGAGAGCATCGATCTCTCGGCGATCCTGCGGTTACCGGAGACCGAGACGATCTTCGACGTTCCGGTTCCGGTCGAACGGCATCTCGACGATCAGCCCGTCTCCGCGCGCACGCTCACGATCGCGCCGGTCGATCGCGCGGTCGGCGCGCGCATCGCGCACTCGATCGCCGTGCGCCGTGCTGCGGGCGAAACGATCCTCACGACGACGCGCCGTTACGCCGGTACGGCGGGCCAGAGTTTCGGTGCGTTTCTCACCGACGGGCTCGTACTCGAACTCGACGGCGATGCCAACGACTACGTCGGGAAATCGATGGACGGCGGCCGGATCGTCGTGCGCGCGCCCGGGAATCCCGGCGAGCCCGCGATCGGGAACGCCTGCTTCTACGGCGCGCGCGGCGGAGCCGCGTATGTCTCCGGCAGTGCGGGCGAACGCCTCGGCGTGCGCAATTCCGGCGCCGTGATCGTCGTCGAAGGCGCGGGCGATCACGCCTGCGAGTACATGACCGCGGGGACCGTCGTCATCCTCGGGCCGACCGGCCGCAATTTCGCGAGCGGGATGTCCGGCGGCGATGCGTTCGTCCTCGACGGCGACGCGAGCCGGATGCGCCTCGGACCGAGCGACGTGCGCGCGCAGGTGCTCACGCCGGGCGACGAACGCACCACCGCGCTGCGCGAGATCGTCGAAACGCACGCCCGCCTCACCGGTTCCGCAATCGCCCGCGCGCTGCTCGAGGACTGGCCCGCCGCGGTCGCGCGCTTCCGGCGCTATGCCCCGCTCGTGGTGGAAGCGGCTACTCCGGCGGCGGCTCCGGAGCCGTCCCCCGCTCGTTGACGGTACGGATCCAGCGCAAGGCGCGCGCGTACTGATCGAGCTCGCGCACGATCCGGTCGAGACGCCGCAGCGCGGCGTCTTGCCGATCGCCCTGCCGCGGCAGCGCAAGCGCGGGGCGCAGCGCGATCACGATGGTGTCGAGTTGCGCTTCCACGGCGTCCCATCGTTCGTGGAGCGTACGTTGGGAGGCATCCGGCAGGCGTGCGAGCACCGGCGGCGGTTCCCGCTCGGGGAACGCCATCCCGTACTCGAGCCGTGCCAGCGTGTACTCGGACGTCTTCGTGATGAATGACCCAAGGATACGCGTCACCTGCTGGTGCATGGCGATCAAGAGCATTCCCGATCCGAAGGAAAACTACTACCGAAACGATGGCCACGCAGTTTAAGAATTTCATTATCATCGGCAACGGATTCGCCGGTACGACCGCCGCGGAACACTTGCGCAAGGTCGATGCGACCGCGACGATCACGCTGTTCACGGACGAGCCGTATCCGCTCTACAACCGGATCTCGCTGCCGCCGTATCTGCGCGGCCAATTACCCGAAGCCAAAGTCTTCATGCGCGATCTCGCGTGGCACGAAAAGCATGCGATCGATTTGCACCTGGGTACGCGCGTCGAGCGGATCGATGACGAGGGCAAGACGGTTACCGCCGGCGGACGCGAGTGGCCCTTCGATGCGCTCTTGGTCGCGACGGGCGGCCGCCC
>Ga0116230_10001746_pt1 | contig 20791 bp, 19 predicted proteins | sample S1TSphfallax_3_FD_88678 | JGI IMG/M metagenome (GOLD analysis project Ga0116230, IMG submission 88678) | Host-associated microbial communities from peat moss isolated from Minnesota, USA - S1T2_Fd - Sphagnum fallax MG | ecosystem: Host-associated > Plants > Peat moss > Unclassified | place... | reverse complement strand
CCGGCGCCGGTTTGCCGGCGAGCGCCAGCTGGTACGCCTTGTAGGCGAGGGCCAAGCCCGAATTGTCGCCGATGTTCTCGCCGAGGGTGAGTTCGCCGTTGACGTGGTAGCCGGGCACCGGCTCGTAGGCGCTGTATTGTGCAACCAAGGCGCGGGTTCGCGCCGCGAACTTCGCATGGTCCTCCGGCGTGAACCAGTCGTGCAGGTTGCCATCGGCGTCGTACTGGCTGCCCTTGTCGTCGAATCCATGGCTGACTTCGTGCCCGATGACGGCGACGATGCCGCCGAAGTTAACCGCATCGTCGGCCTTGGCATCGAAAAACGGTGGCTGCAGGATCGCCGCGGGAAACACGATCTCGTTCATCACCGGGTTGTAGTAGGCGTTGACGGTCTGCGGCGTCATGAACCATTCGTCGCGATCGATCGGCCGCCCGAGCTTGTCGATGCCGCGCCGATACTCGAATTCGTTGGCCCGCCGCACATTGCCCCAGAGATCATCGCGAGCGATCGCGAGGCTGGAATAATCGCGCCAGGTGTTCGGATAGCCGATTTTGGTCTTAAGCTTGGTGAGCTTCGCCTGCGCCCCTTTCTTCGTCTCGGGGCTCATCCAGTCGAGCGTTTCGATGTCGCGGCGATACGCGTCGAGGAGGTTGGCCACCAGCGCTTCCATGCGCGCCTTGTGCTCCGGGGGGAAATACTTGGTCACGTACAGACGGCCGATCGCCTCGCCCATCGCGCCGTCGAGCAGGTCCATGCCGCGCTTCCAGCGCGGCCGATTCTGCGGAATGCCGCGCAGCACCGTGCCTCCGAACGCGAACCGCTCGTCGACGAAGGCCTTCGACAAATACGGCGCCGCCGCGGCCAGCTGATGCCACTTGAAGTAGCTCTTCCACACGGCCAGCGGGGTGTCGGTCACCAGCTTGTCGAGCCCGGTGAAGTAGCTCGGTTGGCGGACGATCACGTAGTCAACCTTGCCGGACAGTGCGCAACCATCGAGGTAGGACTGCCAGTCGAAGCCAGGCATCAGCCGCTTAAGATCGGCGATCTGGGTCTTGTTGTAGGTCTTCTCCGGATCGCGGTTGGCAACGCGTGTCCACTGCAATTCGGCCATGGCCGTCTCGAGCTTCAAGATGTCGGCCGCGCTGCCGTGGGCGTTCTGCATACCCGCCATCCCCAGCATCTTCTCGACATGTGCCAGATACTTGGCGCGTACCTCCTTGAACTTGGCGTCGTCGTGCAAATAGTAGTCGCGGTCCGGCAGGCTCAAGCCGCTCTGCGTCAAGGTGACGGCATAGCGGGTCGAATCCTTGGGGTCCGGGTCGACGTCGAAATCGAACGGCGCACCGGTACTGAAGCGGTCGAAGCGGGCGATCAGCCGCGCGACGCCGCGTTTGTCGGTGATCGCGTCGATGACGGCGAAGTCTTCCTTGAGTGGCTCCGCTCCCAGCGTCTCGAGCCGCGTCTCATCCATGAAGCTTGCATAGAGATCGGCGAGCTTGCGGGTCTCGGGATCCGGCGACGCGCCATCGAGCCCGTCGACGATGACGCGCAATTGTTCCTGGGTGGCGTCGTTGATGTGCGTGAACGACCCGTACGCTCCCTTGTCCGACGGTATTTCGAAGGTGTCCAGCCACTTGCCGTTCAAGTGACGGTATAGATCGTCTTGCGGCCTGACGGCGGCGTCCACGTATTCCGTGTCGACGCCGGAGGCCGACGCCGCCGGTCGCGCCGGCGGCGCGACCGCACGATCACCCACGTTAATGGAACACGCACTCATGGCCAGCAACCCGGCGACCGCAAACCCGCATTTTTGCATACTTGAGACCTCAAAATTTCAATGAAACCCGCAGGCCCGGTGCCGCGTCGTCGAGCACCAGCCGCGCGCCGTGCAACTTGGTGACGGCGGCGACCAGGGACAAGCCCAGACCGCTGCCGGGGAACTTGCGTGCCTCGTCCAGCCGGACGCGACGGCCGAGCACGATCTCGCGCTTGTCGGCCGGGATTCCCGGGCCGTTGTCCTCGACCACGACCTCCGGCTCCGTCGCCGTACCTCGGAGCAGCACCCGGATATGTCCTCCGTCCGGCGTGAATTTGATGGCGTTGTCCAACAGGTTCGCGAGCGCCTGAGCCAGTAGCTGGCGGCTACCCTGGACGCGCGCGCCCGCCGCGACCGCGCTCTCCAAGAGAATGCCGCGCTCCTCACCCACCGGGGCATACAACTCGACCATGCTGCCCACCAATTCCGACAGATCGACCGGTTCCCGCGCCACCGTACCGGTTTCGGCGAGCGCGATTCTGAGCAGCGCATCCAAGGTGCTGCGCATGTGCTCGACCTCGGTGGTCACGCGCTCGAGCACGCGCCGCTCCACCGAACCCGGCAACAACTGATTGATGGCGCCCTCGGCAGTCGCCTGCAGCCGGTTGAGCGGAGTACGCAGGTCGTGCGCGGCACTGTCGAGCACGGTGCGCATGCCGAGCGTGAGCTGTTCGATCTTGTCCAACATGCTGTTGATTTCCCGGGCCAGGGTGTTGATCTCGTCGTCAGCCTGACGCACCGGCAGCCGCTGCGACAGATCGCCGCGCATGATTTGCGTCGCCACCGCCGAAATCGCGCCAGCCTGCGCGAGGATGCGGCGGCCCATCCAGAAGCCTCCGCCCAGGCCCATCAGCAAGGTGAGAACAACCGCGGCGATCAGGCCGCGCATCATCAGATTCTTGACGTCCTGGCGCTCCTGCACGTCGTGTCCCACCAACATCCGGTAGCCACCCGGCAGCGGGAAGCGCTGCGCGCGCATCTCGTGTTCGCGGGTCTCGTCGCCGAACGGCACCTGCACCTTGAACTGGATCCACTTGCCCTCGTTGGCCGCGATCTTCGGCCATGCCGGCACGTTGCCCGCCACCGGGCGCAGCTGGGGATCGACCATCAAATAGACCGCGCCGCGCACGTCTTGATCCTGGGAACGCTGCTCGATGAGTTCGATGAAATCGCCGCGCGACAGCACCAGCACCTGTTCACGCAGGCCCTGTACCTCGGCTTCGATGAGATTGTCGGTGCTGCCGTCGACCACCTGCGACACGGCAAAATCGACCGCACCCAAGAGCACCGCCGCGCCGCAGGCGAACACGATGGAATAGACGATGGCGATGCGAAACGGCGACGTGTCGAGCACGCCCAAGAACCGTTGGTCCGGACTCACGCTGCGCCGTGGTGCGAGGTCCACTATTCGTCTTCGCGCAAACTATAGCCCGCGCCACGCACCGTGTGCAGCAGAGGCTTGTCGAAGTCCTTGTCGATCGCCTGGCGCAGGCGGCTGATGTGCACGTCGATCACATTGGTCTGCGGGTCGAAGTGGTAGTCCCACACACCCTCGAGCAGCATGGTCCGCGTCACCACCTGACCGCTGTGCCGCATCATGAACTCGAGCAGCTGAAATTCGCGCGCCGTCAACTCGATCTTCTTGCCGTTTCGGGTCACCCGACGAGTCATGCGGTCGAGTTCGAGATCGGCCAGTTTCAGCTTGGTGTTCGACTCGGCATTGCCCGAGTCGCCGCGCCTCGCCAGCGCGTCGATGCGCGCCAGAAGCTCGGACATGTGATACGGTTTGGTGAGGTAGTCATCGCCGCCGGCGCGCAGCCCGGTGATGCGATCGTCGACATCGCCCAGCGCGCTCAAGATCAATACCGGCATCTTGCGGCCGGTGGCGCGCAGCGACTGCACCAACGCCAATCCGTCGAGTTTCGGTAGCATGCGATCGACGATGGCCAGATCGACCGACATCGAGGATGCCATCTGCAAACCGTCGAGGCCATTGGTGGCGACGTCCACGGTGTGACCAACGTCGCGCAGGGCTTTCGCCAGGTAATCGCGGGCGACTTGGTCATCTTCGACGATCAAGATATGCATGAGTTGGTATCTTACAGACGTTGGACCGCTGTTTGGAGATACGAATTGAATCCTTCGGGCACCGTGACCGCGGTCAGCGCCCACAAGAATGAGTTGCTGCTATTCTTTACGCTGCTCGAGCTGACGCTCATCGTGCTCGCCGGCCGGGTCGGCGGCGCGATCGCCTCACGTTGCCATCAATCCCCGGCCGTCGGCGAGATCGTCATCGGCATTCTCTTGGGTCCGTCGCTGTTTGGCTGGCTGGCGCCGCAATCCTTCAATCTCGTGTTCCATTCCGCACCGCCGGAACCGCTGCTCATCCTGTCGCAGTTGGGCTTGGTGCTGCTGATGTTCCAGATCGGGCTGGAATTCGATTTCGCGCACTTGACCGAGCGCAGCAATCGCGCCGCGGTGGCGCGCATCTCGACAGCCTGTCTCGCGGTACCGTTCGCGGGCGGCTTCGCCTTATGCTGGCTGCTGCCCGACGGCCTCGCGCCGCGGGCGGTGCGGCTCGATGCCGCGCTGTTCATGGCCACCGCCTTTTCGATCACGGCGCTGCCGATCTTGGGCCGCATCATGATGGATTTCAATTTGACCCGCAGCCGTCTCGGCGTCATCGCCATCAGCTCGGCGGCGGTCAACGATGTGGTCGGCTGGCTGCTGCTGGCGCTCATCACCACGTTGACGGTGAGTCACTTCGTCGCCGGCGAATTCGCGCTGCGCATCGCGCTGGTGCTGCTCTTCGGCGTGGCAAGCGTGACGCTGGCAAGGCCGCTGCTGAAGCGCGCCATCCGGCGCGCGAACCCGCATGACGGCTCGATGAGCGGGAATCTGCTCGGCGGCCTGCTGGTGATTATTTTTCTCGCCGCGATGACGACGTACGAAATCGGCATTTTCGCGATCTTCGGCGGCTTCATGATGGGGGTGATCCTGTTCGACGAACACGCCCTGGTGGCGGCCTGGCGCGAGCGCGTCGGCGGCTTCGTGACGGTGTTCTTCCTGCCCATTTTCTTCACCTATACCGGCCTGCGGACCTCGATCGGCGGACTGGAGGGCGTGGCGGATTGGAGCTGGTGCCTCGCCATCGTGGCGGTCGCCTGTTCGAGCAAGTGGCTGGCGGCTTACGTCGCGGCACGCCGCTCCGGGTTCGCACATCCGGAGGCGGCGATGATGGGTTTCATGATGAACACCCGCGCCTTGATGGAACTCATCGTCATCAACGTCGGCTTCGATCTAGGCGTCATTTCCCAGAAGATCTTCACGATGCTGGTCATCATGGCGATCGCCAGCACCGTCATCACCACGCCGGCGCTGCGCCATTACCAATCGGTGAGCGCGCGCATCCGCGGTTCACGCATAGGTATCCAGGGTACCGAGTGAGCGGCGCGGCGCAGCGCCGCCGATCGCCGCGGCGGCGGACCCGGTGGTCGCGCCCTCACCGGCGGTCATCCGTTGGTACGGCTGCGCCTGGCTGGAGCGGTCCTGAAACGAGCGCTGTGACACGTCGACACTCACCTGGCCGAAGCCCTGCGCACCCAGCATCTCACGCAGCTTCGGGGAACTGGATTCCAAGGCCTCCCGCGTGACGGCGCTGTGCGAGGTCATCCACACCTGGGCATGACCGGCGGAAACGGCGATGCGCAACTCGACCGGACCCAGCTCCGGCGGATTTACTTCGAGCCTGGCACCGTTCAAGCCGTTGCCGACCATGTAGGTGACGTGGTCCGAAAGACCCTGGGCGAGATCTCCGCCATCGGCACCAGGATGCAGCTGCAACGCCGGCGGGGTGGTGGTCGTGGCGCTCACCCCCGCCGCTCCAGCGGCGGGCGCGGCGTTCAACTGAAACACGCCCACGGCGTCGGCGCCGGCGGTGGCCGAGGATGCACCGCCGGCCGGTGTCGACTGCTTGTCGTCCGCGCCGGCGGCGGCCGCGATGGCACTTTGGGCGCTGGCCGCGCTGGCGGCGGCGCGCGATGCGGCCAATGCCACGGCGGTTGCCGGCGCTGCGGCGATCGCCCCCACCACGCCGGGCCCCACGGCGCTGCCGTCGCTGACCGAGCCTGCACCGGCGGCCGCAGCGCTGCTCGCTCCGGACGCCGCTGCGGCCAGCGCGGCGGGATCGTCCGCGGCGGCAGGCGCGGACGTGGCCGCGGCCAGTGCAGCGCCGGTGGGCAGCACCCCGCCGCCGGATACCGCCGAATCGGCGTTCGGCTCGTCGGCGCTGGTCGTCGCGCCGGCGACGCTGCGACCACCGCCCGACTGGGCACGCAGCGCGGCGGTGGTCGTGGTCGTCGTCGTCGCCGGTTTACCGGCAGATTTCGCCGCGATCGTGCCCATCCCGGCGGCTGCGGCGCCGCTACCATGCCCCGCCGCAGCGGCCAGCGCCGCGGCGCTACGCGCCGCCGACGCGGCTGCCGCCGTGCCGGCGGCTGCGGCTGCGTCATCCGCGTCGACCGCGGGCGTACCGAGAAGGCCGTTGAAGGCGGAGTTGAGCTTGCCGGTGTCTGCTGCGGTCTCACCTGCCGCAGGCGCGCCGGCAACCGCAGTGGCGGTCGCCTTGAGCGCCGGGGCGACGCCCGTGTCCGCGGTGACCGGTTTCACGTTCGCCGCCATGGCGACCGCCGCGCCCGCGCCCGCGCCGCCGCTCGTGCCGGTGCCAATGTTGATGGCGCTGCCAGTGGCGGTCGAGGTGGCGGTAGAGGTGGCGGTGTCATCCAGGGTGGGCGCCGCTGCGGCCGCTGCCGCAGCACTGGCCGCGGCCGCAGCGGCGGCAGAAGCGGCAGCGGCAGCGCCATGTTGGGTAACCAGTGCAGGAATGTCCGCCTGCGGCAGCGGCGCCGGCTGGGCTGTTGGCGCCGCCTCGGGTGGCGGTTTCTTGCCGGCGACCGGCAAGCTGTCGCCGCCAGCCTCGTCATCCGCGGCCTTGGATGAGGCCGTCTTGCGAGTCGGCTTGGCGCCGGCGCTCTGCAGAGCGCTGGCAAAGGTCGCATTCCCGGCCGTCGCGTGGGCCGTGGAGGATGGCATGAGGTCCGGGTGACCGGAAGGAGAGAGAACCAATGGTGATGCGTTCATGACGGGGGAATGTGCAAACCCCGTGCCAGCGGCACCCTTGCTGCCTACATGTCGGGCCCTAGCGCGCGCGACGTGCCGCGGCCGTAACCACCACGATGGCCACGCTCTCGGTCTCGGGATCGAACAGAATTTGCGCCTCGCCGCGTTCCAGTTGACGCATCACGTGGCCGACTTTCTGGTCGAGCGACAATTCCTGTTCGCCGTAGTCGGTGCCTTCGCGTAGCACGAACGACTCGACCACCGCCCGCAACACTTCGCGCTCGAGTTCGCCGTGCGGCACCACGACAGGTTCGACGGCATCCATCGCTGGATGATACCGCACCTCAGCGCAGATTCGACTCGCCGTTCGCCTGCAGTGACATGCGCATGGCCGCATCATCCGCTTCACGCTGTTCACGCTGCTCAGCCACGTATTGCTCTTCCATGCGGAAGCGCTCGATGACGCGCCCGAGCGACTCCGCTTCGATGCGCTTTTCACTCCATTGCTGGCGACGCTTTTCATACTCGCTGCGGGCCGCGTCGAGTTTGGTCACGTGCTGGCGCATCGCTTCGCCGAGCCGGTCGAGAAACGATCGATAATTTTGCAGTCTGACGGCATCCATGGTGCCGCGCGATTCGGTCGAGTTGCGGGTGTATTCGTCGCGATAGGTTTTCAGCTGGTCGAACTGGCGCTCGAGTTCCGCCACCCGGCGTCCGGCATCGGCCATGGCGCGGCTGAGATCCGTGGCGGAGTTGGCGGTAATTTCTTGAATCGGCTCGAACCGTTTGGATCGCATCATGGCCCCCTCACTATCGGCTGGCCGCCGCAGCCGGCGCCGAGAACTGCGTCACGAGTTGCTTGAGATCCGCATAACTTCTGTCGATGCTCACCGGTTCGTACATGTCCTGCCTCAGGAACTCGAGCAACTTCGGCCATTGCTCCACCGCCAGATCGACCCGCGGATCGGTGCCGCGACGGTACGCCCCCACGGTGATGAGATCACGGTTCTGCTGATAACTGGAATACACCTGCTTGAACCGGGTTGCAAGATCCAGCCGCTCCCGCGGTGTGATCGAGTGCATCGCGCGGCTGATCGAGGCTTCGATGTCGATGGCCGGATACAAGCCGCTCTCCGCCAGCCGGCGCGACAGGACGATGTGGCCGTCGAGGATTGCCCGCGCCGCATCGGCAATCGGATCGTTCTGATCGTCGCCTTCCGCCAACACCGTATAGAACCCAGTGATCGAACCCGCACCGCGATCGCTGTTACCGGCCCGCTCGACCAATTGCGGTAACCGCGCAAACACCGACGGTGGATATCCCTTGGTGGCGGGCGGTTCGCCGATGGCGAGGGCTATTTCACGCTGCGCCTGGGCGAACCGCGTGAGCGAGTCGAGCAGCAACAACACCTTCATGCCGCGGTCGCGAAAGTACTCGGCAATCGCGGTGGCGAGCCATGCGCCATGCAACCGCATCAGCGGTGGATTGTCGGCCGGCGTGGCCACCACCACGGCGCGGCGCATGCCGTCCGGCCCGAGCGTGTTGCTGACGAAATCCTGGACTTCGCGGCCGCGCTCGCCGATCAGCCCGACCACCGTGACGTCCGCCTTGGTGTAACGCGTCATCATGCCGAGCAGCACCGACTTGCCCACGCCGGACCCCGCGAACAGGCCGATGCGCTGACCGCCGCCGACCGACAGCAGTGCATTGATCGAGCGCACTCCCACGTCGAGGGGATCGCGGATGGCACGGCGCATCAACGGATTCAACGGCTCCCCGGTCAACGAGATCCGATCGGTGCAGCGCAGTTCGCCCCTGCCGTCGAGCGGCCGCCCCGCACCGTCGAGCACGCGGCCGAGCATCGCCTCGCCCACGGCGATCTCGCTGTCGCTGCGCGTCGGAACGACGCGCGCTCCGGGCATGATGCCGCGGATATCGCCGGTCGGCATGAGAAACAGCTTGTCGCCGGAGAAGCCCACCACCTCGGCCTCGATCTGCCTGCCCTCGGCGGTGTCCACCAGACAGCGTCCACCGACCGCCACCTCGCAGCCCACCGCCTCGAGCGTCATGCCGACCATCCGGTTCAGCGTACCCTGGACGACGATGTCGGAGGCGCTGGCCATGCGTTCACGCGCGCGGCGCAGCGAAGCCGCCCATTTCAGCGATCGTGCCCGCAGCTCACTCACGAGGCGGCGTCGCCCCGCGGCGGATCCGTGTAGCGTTCGCTGCCCATCAATTCGCTCAGGATGGCGCTGAGGCGCGTTTCAAGCCGCGCATCGATGCGCGAGTTCGCGGTGGTGATCTGGCAACCGCCGCGCGCCATCACCGGATCCTCGACGATGGCCCACGCCGGTTCGCTGTGGGTGGGCGCAAGATTCTGCCGCACCACGATCGCATCCTCGGGGTGCAGGTGCACGCGGACTTCGCGGGCCGCCACCGGCAACGCGGCGATGGCGTCGCGGATGATGCCGATGATCTGGGTCGGATCGGTTTTCAGTTCGCGCCGCACGATCTGCCGCGCCAAGGCCATCGCGAGCGTCAGCAGTTCGCGCTCGACCTCGGCATCGAGGTCATCGAGCGGCTTCGCCAGGTCGTGGAACATTCCCGCGAGTTTCTCGACCTGCGCGCGCACCTCGGCGCGGCCCGCTTCGCGCCCCTCGGTCAAGCCCTGCGCAAACGCCTCCTTGTAAGCCTCGGCCTGCAGGTCGACGAGACCACTCACCGTGGGCGGCGACTGGCCGGGCTCCGGGGCGCTGACGTCGGGCGCGTTCCACAGGGCTGCATCCGCCGCCGACGCCTTCGTGAACACGTTAGACAAATTCGCCGCCGCCCTTGCCGCCGAGCGTGATCGTGCCTTCCTCGGCCAGGCGCTGCGCAATCACCACAATCTCCTTTTGCGCGGCTTCGACATCCGCCAGCTTGACCGGGCCGCGCGCCTCCATGTCGTCCTTGAGAATTTCCGCAGCGCGCTTCGACATGTTCTTCAATATCTTGTCCTGCACGTCGGGCTCGGCACCGCGCAATGCCACGGCCAGCGTGTCCGAGCCAACCTCGCGCAGCAATGCCTGGATGCCGCGGTCATCGACATCCATCAGGTTGTCGAAGATGAACAGCAGGTCCTTGATCTGGCCGTGCATCTGGGTGTCGGCCTTTTCGATCTTGCCGAGCTCTTCTCCGCTCTGTTCCTTTTCCATGGCGTTCAAGATGTTGGCCACGGTGCGTGCACCGCCGATCTTGCGCAGCGGCACCGGCGCGGCGGCGTTCGCCTGCTTCTCGACCAGCTGGTCGAGCTCGGTCAACGCTGACTGCGGCACCGCGTTCAACGAGGCGATGCGCATCAGCACTTCGGTGCGCATCTCCTCCGTCAGCAACGGCAACACGCTCGCCGACTGCTCGGGCTCGAGATGCGACAAAACGATCGCGGCGATCTGCGGATGTTCGCCGCTGATGATCCGCGCGACCGCCTTGGCCTCCATCCACTTCAATGCCTCGATACCCTGGCCGGTGTGACCGGTGGACACCCGGTCGAGCAACAGATCAGTCTTCTGCTTCCCAACCGCCTGGGTCAATACGCGCCGCACATACTCCTGCGATCCGGACGCCATGTCCGCCTTGCCGTCGACCACGCCGATGAAGGTCTCGAGCACCGATGTCATCTGGTCGCGCGAGACCTCCTGCAGTTCAGCCATGGCCACCCCGAGCTTTTGCACGTCCTTGGCATCGAGCTGCTTCAACAGATTGGCGGCATCCTGCTCGCCCAAACTCATGAGTAAAATCGCTGCGCGTTGCGTGCCGTCGAGCTCGGCCGGCTTGTTAGCCATCGGCGGCGACCCAGTCCTTCAGTACCTGTGCGGCGCGCTTCGGGTCCTGACTCACGAGCGTGCGCGCCGCGGCGATCTGTTGCTCGAAACTCGGTGCCAACTTGATGGCCGGGCCGGCCTTGCCCGACAGGCTCAGCCGGTCGCCGGCGAGATCGGTGGCGTCACTCAAGGCCGGCGTCACCCGACCGGGGGTCTTGGTGAGTGATTTCATCAGCGGCCGAAGCACCAGGAACGCGACCACCAGCACCAGTGCGGCGCCGACGATCTGCTTTGCCAGCTGAATCACCCACGGGGTTTGCCACAGCGGCGGGCCCTCCACCGGAGCCAATGGCGCGCTGCTCTTGAACGCCTGATTGATGACGTCCAGCTTGTCGCCGCGTTCGTCGTTGAGGCCGATGGACTCGCGCACCAGCTGAGTGAAGCGTTTGATGTCCGAATCGCTCATGGGCGTCGTACTCACCTTGCCGTCCGCCGCAGTCTTCTGCCAGTCATCGAGCACGACGCCGACGCTCAGCCGCTTCAACACACCGATGGGTTGTTTGACGTACGACAAGGTGCGGTCCACCTCGAAATTCCGCGTCGCGCGTTCCGAGTTCGACGAAGGTCCGCTGGTGGCGGCGGTGGTTTGGGACGCTGGCGAACCCGGCGTGGGCGAGGCACCCGGGACCGCGGGCGCGCCGGACGTGCCCGGCGGCTGATTGCTGAGCGCACCCGGAATGCCTTCCGCGCCGTCGCCGCCCTTGCGCGCCTCCTTGCTGGTCTGCTCGCTGCGAATCGCGGTCTTTTGCGGATCGTAGTTCTCGTGCGTCTCCTCGGTCTGCGTGAAATCGAGATCTGCCGTCACGGTGGCACGCACCCGGCCCGGGCCGACCATGGGTTCGAGCAGTTCGACGATGCGCTGCTGATAGCCTTCCTCGAGTTTGCGCGTGTACTCCAATTGCCGGGTGGCGGCCGCCTGCTCGGCATTTTCATCGGGCGCGTTCAGCAACGTGCCGGCCTGGTCGACCAGCGTCACATCGTTCGCCCCGAGTTCCGGCACGCTCGAAGCCACGAGATGCACGATGGCGGCGACCTGCCCGGGTTCGAGCCGGCGGCCGGGATACAGCTGCAACATCACCGACGCGGTGGCCTTGCGTGCATCGCGCAGGAACACCGAGGGCTTCGGCAATGCCAGATGCACGCGCGCACTCTGCACACCCTGGACCTTGATGATGGTGCGCGCCAGTTCCGTCTCGAGCACCGACTGGTAGCGGGCGGTCTCCATCATCGAACTCGTGCCGAGCGCAGAGTCCTTCTGGATCATCTCGATGCCCATCGAATCGCTTTGCGGCAGCCCCTGGCTCGCGAGACGGATGCGCGCTTCCTGAACCTTCGTTTCCGGCACCGAGACCGCCCCGGACGGATTGAGCTTGTATTCAATGCCCGCTGCCGTGAGCGCGTCCATGACCTGCCCGCTCTCGCGATCCGAGAGCTGGCCGTAGAGCACGGTGTAATTCTGTCCCTGAGACCAGAGCACCAGCCAGAGGGCGACCGCGACCGCGGCGGCGACGCCGGCCAGCAGCCCGACTTGTTTGAGCGCGGGAATGGTCTCCAGCAGTCCGCGCGGCGCCGGCGGCGTGGTGACAGGAGCGTTATCAGCCATGAATGGTAACCTCTATCCGTCAGACCGACATGTTCATGACTTGGCTGTAGGCATCGAGAAGCTTGTTGCGCACCTCGGTCATGGCGCGGAACGCGAGCCCGGCCTTTTGCACCTCCAGCATCACCTTGGTGAGGTCGACGCTCTTGTCGCCGGCTTCGTACGCCGAGGACAGCGCGGTCGCCTGGTTTTGCATGATGGAAATGCTGTCCGCCGAACTCTTCATCAGGCTGGCGAAATCCGTGGTTGGCGCAGCCTCGGTGGCGACTTCCGGCGCGCTACCGGCAGCGCGTGCCTGCAATGCGCGCATTTCAGCGAGAACTTGTTGAATTTGCATGCTGCTCATGAGTTGACCATCATTTGGAGTGATTTGGAGGCCTTCAGCTGCTGCAGCTTGTGGCGCAGGGTTCGGGGGCTGATGCCGAGACGTTCGGCGGCAAGCTTGCGGCTGCCGCCGGTCGCGGCGAGCGTGGCGAGAATCAATTCCCGCTCGCGCGCTTTGAGATCGTGCCCGAGGCCGGAGTCCTGGGCGTCCGCTGCGACGGCGGCCTGCGGCGCGGTGAGAGCGGGCGGCGCGCTGCGGTGCGTTTCGCCAACCCCGGTGTCGAGATCGGACGCATGGATTTGTCCGCCCGACGCCAGCCAGGTCGCACGCTGCACGATGTTGGTCAATTCGCGGGCATTGCCGGGCCAGTCGTACTCGAGCAGCTTGCGTTCGGCGTCGGCGGAGAGCACCGGCAATACCTGGCTGCCGCGCGCGCACCCTTGGATCGCACGGCGCGCCAGCGGCAGGATGTCGCCGCGGCGCTCGCGCAAGGGGGGCAGGCGGAGCGACATGACATTGAGGCGGTAATACAGATCGGCGCGAAACCGTCCTGCACGCACCTCGTCGGGCAGATCCCGGTTCGAGGTCGCGATCACGCGAACGTCGAGGCGGAACGTGCGGCTGCTGCCCAGGCGTTCGACTTCGCGCTCCTGCAGGACGCGCAAGATCTTCGCCTGCAGCGCGAGATCCATCTCGGAGATCTCATCGAGCAGCAGAGTGCCGCCTTGAGCCTGTTCGAATTTCCCGGCATGCGCGGCGGCTGCGCCGGTGAAGGCGCCCTTCTCATAGCCGAACAGCGTCGCCTCGAGCATGTTTTCCGGAATCGCCGCACAGTTGATCGCGACGAACGGACGGTCGGCGCGCGGCGAATGGTCGCGCACGAAGCGCGCGTAGACTTCCTTGCCCGTGCCGCTCTCACCGGTGATGAGCACGGTCGCTTCGGTCTCGGCCATCTTTCGCGCGAGCGACATGATGCGTTTGGATTCAGGATCGGCCGCGATCATCTCGCACTGCGTGGCGCGCGCCGCCAGCTGGCGGCGGGCCAGCTCGATCAACGCCTGCGCGTCGAACGGTTTGACGATGTAATCGGTGGCCCCCTCGCGCATCGCCGCGACCGCCTGCGCCACCGTACCGTAGGCAGTCATCAACACCACCGGCAGGTCGGGACGCAGACGCTTGATCGAGGTGAGCAACTGGTAGCCGTTCAGCCCCGGCATCTGCACGTCGGAGATCACCAGGCCGATGTCTTCGGTTTCGAGCAAGGGCAGCGCCGCGGCGGCATCGCCTGCCGGGATTGCCGTGAGCCCGGCGGCACGCAGGGTATCGACCAACGCTTCGCGCAGCGCGGCGTCGTCCTCGACCACCAGCACCGGTTCATTCAACTGGTTCATGCCGTTTCCTCTGCAGGTAAATCGATGACGAAACTGGCGCCCGGCCCCGCCGCCGCAAGGCTGATGCTGCCGTGATGGGCCTCGATCACGGACTTGACGATGGCGAGGCCGATGCCGTTGCCCTGGGCGCGGGTGGTGAAGAACGGTTCAAAAATGCGCTCACGCAGGTGCGCGGGAATTCCCGGTCCGTTGTCGTTGACGAGGATTTGCGCACGGCCGGCGGCGCCGCGCCGCGCCAAGAGTTCCAGGTCCAGGTCGGCGCCGGCCGCCTGCAACGCGTTGCTCGCCAGATTGAGCAGCGCGGAGACCAGCGACGGCGCATTGGCGCGCACCGTCAAATTTGGCGCTTGGGTGCGGATGGTCAGGCGGATACCCTTGCGCATGGCGGGCCGCAACCATTGCGCCACCTGTTCCAGCAGGGCGCTCACGCTGACGATTTCACGGGCTGCGCCGCCATGCGCGAACGCCAGCATGTCGTTCACCAGCCGGTCCAGCTGCTTCAAGCTGTCGATGGTTTTCTCGGCGCAGCGCGTGAGGTCCGAAGGCCGGCGTTCCGGCAGCGTCATCTGCGACGCATACAACAGCGCGGTGGCCAGCGGTGTGCGGATCTGATGCGCGAGGCCGGCGGCCAATTCGCCCATGGTCACCAGACGTTGCTGGCGGTTCAAGAACACCTGCATCAAATGCGCTTCCGTGACGTCCGTCAGCAACACCACTTCGCCGCCGACGGCAAGCGCACGCCGCGAGATGTTGACGAACCGCCCGGTGCGCATCTCGGTATGCTCGGGTGACGCATTGCCATCGAGTGCGGCCCGCGCCATCACCGCCACGAACGTGTGACCCAGCAACGGTTCACCGAGCAAGTGGACGGCCGCGGGATTGGTCTCGGTGATGACGCCGCGGGCATCGAGCACCACGACTCCGCCGGGCAGCCCCTTCACCATGGCCGATAAGCGGGCGGCCAGGTGTTCCTTGCCGGCATTGGCCTCGCTGAGTTCGCGGCGTAATTGTGCGACCTGCTCGCGCAACCCGTCGAACGCGCCGGAGAGTTGCTCCGACACCGAACCGAAGGCCAAGAAAGCGGCGGTGAGTTCCTGAGTATTTGCTGACATACCGGGAGCAGAAAGCAACTTCCGTGCCTTCCCGGTATTTATTCAGGCGATCAACTAGTTACGGAAAAACATCGAGCGTGCCGGACGACGGCGTCAATAATTTGTCAGGCGCTCAGGCGGTATTTGCGCAGCTTCTCGACCAGCGTGGTGCGGCGGATCTTGAGCAGCCGTGCCGCTTCGGCCACGGTGCCATCGGCCTCTTCCAATGCCTGCCGGATGAGACCTATCTCGATGGTGGACAAATGGTCCTTGAGGTCGATGCCATCCTTGAGGTCGATGCTGCCTTCGAGAATTTTCAGCGACTCGAGCGAGTCCTCGATCTGCGCCACCGGCGCGATCGGCGCCACGTAGGCTGGCTCGGCCGGGCCGGCCGAGAGCGCTGCCACGATGCGCACGCCGCTATCCGCCCAGTCGGCGGCGCCGCCGTTGCGGTAGCGTTCGGGCAGGTCGTCCGCGGTGACGGCTTGTTCGGGAAACAAAATGGCGAGCCGCTCCAGCAGGTTGGACAGCTCGCGCACATTGCCCGGCCAGCGATTGCGCGTCAGGCAATTCATCGCGTGCTTGTCGAGGCGCACATGCCGTCCCGTGATCTGACCCTGACGCTTCACCAGATGTTCGATCAACACCGGTAAGTCTTCCAGGCGCTCGCGCAGCGGCGGCATCTGGATGGGGAACACGTTCAGGCGATAGAACAGATCCTCGCGAAATCGTCCCGCACTGATGGCCTGGTCCAAATCACGATGCGTGGCGGCAATGATGCGTACGTTGCACTTGATGGTACGGTTACTGCCGACGCGCTCGAAGCTGCGCTCCTGCAGAACGCGCAGCAGCTTCACCTGCATCTGCAGCGACATGTCGCCGATCTCGTCGAGAAACAGCGTGCCACCCTCGGCGAATTCGAAGCGCCCGAGGCGCGTAGAAAGCGCACCGGTGAACGCACCTTTCTCATGGCCGAACAGCTCGCTCTCCAAGAGGTCGGCGGGAATCGCGCCGCAGTTGACTGGCACGAAGGGATGACCGGCCCGGCCGGACAGCTCGTGTACGTGCCGGGCGGCCATTTCCTTGCCGGTGCCCGACTCGCCGAGAATCAGCACGTTGGTGTCGTAGGGCGCCACCTGTTCGATCAAGCGGTGCACGGCGCGCATCGCGCGCGAGGTCCCGCTGGGCCGAAAACGATGCGTACCCGGCTGGGTGGGATGGCCATTGCGGACCTTTTGCGCCTGGTCCAAGACCGCCGACAAACGTCGCTGTTTCACCGGGAAATCAAGATGAAACCAGGCCAAATCGCCGCTGTTCTCAGCGAGCTTCGGCAGCCCGTCGCTGCTCAAATAAATCAGCGGCAACGGCAGCGCCATGGAGCGCAAATACGACACCAATTCAGGTCCTTGGGAGAGGACCGTTTCCTTGCCGACGAGCAATGCCAACCAATCATGCGGTTCGCCGGTGTCATAGCGGCGAAACTCCGCCAAATCGTGAACATGGATCGGTTCCAGATCCAAGAAACGCAGCAACGTTTCCAAGTTGCGCGCTTGCGAATCTGAGGGTTCGATCACAATTACTTTGGCATCAACCACGTTCGGGGCTCCTTCCCGTGAAAAAAGTGTGACGGAGCGCACAGATCTCTCGTTCCGCCTGAAGCAATGCCGCTAACTCATTGACATTGTTAAATCGATCACGGGTTCGGCCACATAGTAGCGTAGTAAGTTAAGAAAGCATCAGGTGGCAAACACCCGCAATCGCGTTGAGTCATTCCCGGAAGAACGGCTTAGGTCGATCCCTTAACGTAGGAGATCAGGGGCGCGAGTTGGCGGGCAGGCGCGAACCGGCGACCAAGCGCCGATGATGGCGAAAAATGAGCTTCTCGATGAGATCGACCACGGGCTCACTCAAGCCCACGAACTGCAGCTGCGACGTCGTCGTCTCGGCGTCGATACGGCTGCCGATGACCGTGGCCGGCAGCTTGAGCGGCTGCGGCAGCGTGCTGTTGATGTAGAGGTCCAACACTCCCGTCATGCCCACCGGCGGCGCATCCGCGCCGCCCCATTCGAGGCCGCCCGACCACAATTTGACCGGCCGGGACGGCGGCATGTCGGCGGTGCGCTTGGCAAGCTCCGCGGTCAGTCGCAACAACACGTTGAGCTTGAACTCCAGCCGCTGCAACTCATGCAGCAGCGCCGGCGATTCGTCCTTGAGTGCCTCGTGGACGCGCACCTCGTCGAGCGAGGCCTCGGCGCCGAGCAGCTGCTGGTTGTCGGCGTTGAGCCGCGCCAGAACCAGCGCCTGGGGTAGCGTACCCGGAGTCCACGCCAACGGCAGATAATCTTCGAAGATCAGGCCATCGCCCAAAAAAGACTCTGGCATGGGTTGCGGCCTCACGCGGTAAACCGCAGAGTTTAGCGCGAGTGCCCATTCCTTGCGTAAGCGTTGATCGCGCGCCGACCGAGCGCCACCATATCCATGGCCCGGCCCTTGATGCGCCGTTGATGTTCGACCAGCCCTAGCGCGCGCAGATTAAGCTTGCCGATTTCCTGCAGCACCGCGCGGTCGGCCGGCCCCACCTGACGCGCCACCAGGCGAAATGATTTCAGCAACTTGAGCCGCCGCGCGTCGAGTTCGGCAACCAGGTCGAGCTGTCCCTGGTCGGCCGCCTCGACCAGCTCGCGCGACAGTGCCACGGCGGCAGCCAGATCCGGATGCGCGCCAAAGGTCATCGCGCGTCCTCGACCAGCGGATCCCAGCCGCTCTTGAGCTTGCGCACCAGCACCAGCACCTCGGCCACCAATTGCGGGTCGTTATTGATGTTCGCGACCGTCAAACGGTCCAGCATGTAACGGTAGAGGTTGCGCAAATTGAAGGCGATTTGCCCGCCCTTTTCCATGTTGAGGGTCGCGTCCAGCTGACCGATCAGGCGCACGGCCTTGCCCATCGCCTTGCCCTTGGCGATCACGTCGCGGAGCGGCAGATTGTCCTTGATCCGCTCCATGCAGGCTTGCGCGATGGTGAGGTTCGAAATGATGTGTTCGAACATCACCTGCACCAGACGGGTCGGACTCGCATCCGCCACCTGACCCTGACTGCGAACGTTGGCGTACTGCGCCGCGCGGTTGTGCGAATGCATCATGTGTCTTTAGATCCTCTACGTGCTGGTGGTCCCGCTGCTCAAGCTGCTCGAGGAGCTGCTCGAGCTCGAACTCGAGCTCGGATTGAACTCGGCGGTGAGATAGGTCTGCGTTTCCTTGAGCGCCGCCACTGCGGCGTCCATCGCGTTGTACTGCGTGGTCAAGGTCGCCGAATAGGTCGCGAGCTCGGCATTCAACGCGGTCTGCTCGGTGGAGAGGTTGGTCAACCCGGTCTGCAGGCCGGTATTGATCGTCGACAGGATGCCGCCGGTCTTGGTGTAGTCGTTGATCAACGTGTTGAGCTGCGTCGCGATGCCCTTGGTGCCGCCGAGCAGATTTTCCACGCCGGTCAGATTGGCGGTGAGCGCATTGCTGAGCGTCGTCGCATCGGTGGAGTAGCTGCCATCCGCGTTGGCGGTGATGCCTAAGTCGGCCAACGAGGTGATCGGATCACTGCTGTTCGAGCCGCTGACGCCCGAGGTGACCGTATCGAGAATGTTTTCCAGTTGATTCTGAAACGACTCGAGCGTCGCATTGCCCTGCAGCGCACCGGCGACTTGCGTCGATGCGTTGTACCCGGTCAGGGTCTGAATGCTGCTGATCGTCGAACTCAAGGCCGTAACGAACGCGGTGATCGCGGTGGACGCCGTGGACGTGTCGGGCGACACGCTCAAGGTGGTCGGCGTGTTGGCCGCGGACGCGCCGACGAGATTCAAGGTCACGCCGGAAATGGCGCCGGTCACCACGTTGCTCGAGCTGGTCGCAGCGTAGCCGTTCAGCGTGAAGTTCGCATCCTGTGCGGCCTGGGTCTGAGTGAGATTGGTGACGTTGTTCGCGGGGTCATACACCAGCGACGACAAGCCGTTACCGCCGTCGGTTTCGGTGACGGTGATGCCATTGCCTGCACCGGTGGCCGTACCGGAAATCACCAGTCTCGCGCCGGCGGTCGTGGTCAGGACGCTGGCCGTCACGCCGGGGTTGTCGGCGGCGCCATTGATCGCTGCCGCGATGCCGGCGAGCGTGTCGTTGCTCGAGTCGATGGTGATGTTCGACGTGGCGCCGCCGGTGGCGATCGTCAGTGTCCCGGTACCGATAACCGTGTCCGAACCCGCCACCGCCGCGGAGGTGAGACTGGCCGCGGTGGCGAGGTTTTGTACTTCCAGCGAATAGCTGCCGGCCACTGCATTGGAGCTGGCCGTGGCCGTCGCCACCGTCTTATCGGCCACCGTGGCAGCGAAACCCGCGAGAGTGCTCGGCGTGTCGATGGCGGATAGCGTGGATTGCAGCGAGTCGAGTGAACTCGTGAAGGTGCCGAAAGCAGACACCTGGGCGTCGAGCGAAGTCTCCTGGGTCGTGATCTGGTTCTGCTGCGCGGCGCCGTAGGCCGTCGTCAATGACGAGACGATGGCGCTGATGTCAAGTCCGGAGCCGATGCCGGTCGAGGTGACGGCCGCGGCGCTGGAAGACGTGTTAGCGGCGGATGTGGTGCTCGTCGTCGGCGTCGTGCTCGTGGTCGAACTCGTCGTCGGTGTCGTGCTGCTGGAAATGACTGAACTCATGTCGTGTCTCGCTTCAGTTACCGGTTTCTATCGGCTTAGGCCTCTCGGACTTGAGCAAGACACGTACCAATTTACGCTGCGTCCGGCGCGGTCGACGCGGCGCAGTGACCTAGGCATGGCTGTCGACCAGGATGCCTGAAACCCCGAGACTGCGCGCCAGCAACGGAAACTCGGCGACGGAGAATTCGCCGATCACCGCGCCGTTGGCCGGATTGATCTCTTGAATGATCTGGTTGCGCGATTGCGGATCGATACGAAATTGATTCGCGCGCCCGGTGTCGTTCAAGTATTTGTTGAGCTGCTCCACCAGTGCCGGCACGCTGGCCTTGTTGGTGGCCGTGGGTTTTTGCGTGACGGTGCTCGATGGTTGATTTTGTGCGTTCGCACGAACGATGGCTGCAGTGGTGCTGGAGGCTGATGGTGCCGCTTGGCTGCCGCTCTGCGGCACGTTGTTGCCGCCCGCCGACTGGACGGTTGCCGGTGTTGGCGCTGGATTTGCTTGCACGAAGCTCACCGGTATGCTGACCGGGACTGCATCGCTCATGATTACACCTGCGTTACTTAATCACCAAATTTCGTCAAATACTCCTAAATGTCCAGGTCGCTCCGTACGACCGGGGCCCGGACGCCTGCGCGTCCGGGCCTGGTTATCTCATCTTTCCTATCGCTCGACTCACCTAGATCGGCAATTACGACAGAAGCTTGAGAATCAACTGGGGTTCCTGGTTGGCTTGCGCCAACACCGAGATACCCGCCTGTTCCAACACCTGCGCCTGGGTCAGATTCGCCGTTTCCTGCGCGAAATTGGCATCCTGGATGGTGCTGCGCGACTGCGTCAGGTTCTGCGCGGTCGAGGTCAGGTTACTGACCGCCGCCGTGAAGCGGTTCTG
>Ga0116230_10001744_pt1 | contig 20801 bp, 13 predicted proteins | sample S1TSphfallax_3_FD_88678 | JGI IMG/M metagenome (GOLD analysis project Ga0116230, IMG submission 88678) | Host-associated microbial communities from peat moss isolated from Minnesota, USA - S1T2_Fd - Sphagnum fallax MG | ecosystem: Host-associated > Plants > Peat moss > Unclassified | place... | reverse complement strand
TGTGATGGTGTGATCCTTTTCACATCATGGAACATAAATGGTTTGGCCTTGTGGGTTAGTATAATGCCTTGTTCCATTCTATTCATTTTAGTCCTAGACAACTTCATTTTTACTTATTTAAAGCCAAATTATTCAAAGATTGTTCATTGCATTGCAAATCGTTGGGTGGAAAGCTTTTTATTGAACATTGAAAATGATGAAGATTTCTAAAAAAATGCAATATGTGCTTGCATTTCTTGTGTTGCAATGTACCATTTATAACCTATTTAAATGTCCAAATCTTGGGGATTGCCAATCATAGACAAATCAAGAGAGGTTGAAACGATAGAGGTATTTGTTTAGGACTATATTTCATGTTTTTAATCACAATAATGGTAAGATCCCATGGTGTGGCTTTTAATCATATTGTACCAAAAGTCTACTTGAAAAGTCTTGGTATGTAGGATTTCAAATTATAACAACATTGAATTTTTTAATGTATATGTCATGGCTTGTATTTCCTAAACTTGTTTTTGGTTCTATAACCTTCCATTGACTTGAATCTTTGACCCATAAACCTACAACTCAAACATGGGCTCCTCTAATATGGGTATATATTTGGATTCATGTGTTTTGGTGTTTTATATTTTAGTTGTTCTCAAAATGTTGTGTTATGTTTCAATGGGAAGTGTGTTGTGCAAACTCTGGAAAACATGAAGGTTTATTTCAATTACCCAATAACATTTATTGTTTGTTGCATGCAACAAAATCTTCAAGGAAATCAATTTGATAAAATTAAGAAAAATAAAATAAAACAAAAAAACCAAACCAAAGTGAGTTTAATCCCCAATTCAAGTTGGAGGGTAGTCAATAATCAATTATGTGGACCTAGAAGTAAGCATTCATGTTTGGCCCCTAACTTTAAAAGATCAATACTACTTTGATTGTGGTTGTGTGTGTTGTAGTTCTTTAGTGCACTCTTTTGCCTTTTTGTTATGCTCCTTTCTACATTGAAAGTAAACTATTGTATCACATATTATCCTCACTTGTATTGTGTTTTACTAATTATGAATGGACAACTTCTGACCATACTTGGAAGTGTAAGTCTAGTAACTATGGCCACCAACTTGACAAAAAACTTGACATGAAAATTGATTTTTTAATTATCAATTACCTTGTTGTTATAGCCAAAACTTTAGTCATATTTGTATTTGTTTCCTTCAACCTAGATTGCTAGGCTATGCCTTATCCAAGGACAAAATATAGATTGGTGACCTAATAGAGGTTGTAAGGTAATGCTAAAGTGTTTGTTAATTTTCTTTGTAAGTAATTTAGAATGGGTTTGAAAAAGACACATTTAAAAAGGGTTATAGATGTATTAATCCCATTTGTGAAGGGCCTTTGATGTTAATTCGTGGTATGTCCTCAACTTGTTGAAACTAATTGTTTGTGCAAATGTTTGTTTGCAATACCCAACATTTTCATTGACAATTGGGATGAATGGATTTCAAATAATATCAAAGGTCAATAACTAAACATGTTTTGGTTATGATCTCTTGATGTGCAGAAGTTATGAAAAACATGCTAGTGGAAATTCAAAAATAATGTTTTATGTTTATTAGGTGATTCAAAGAAGCTCATTTTTTTTACTTTTTGTGGCTTAAATTGTAATAAAGCAAACCTTACTCCATTGCTATTGAAAGCAAAAAAGATTGTTTAAAAATCTACAATGTACCCTTCAAGCACCCTTCTTATAGAAATCACATGTTGGATTTTAAGATCTTTGGTTTGGAATCAAGATGGTCATAGTGACATTCATGTTTATAGGAATTTATATAATGATGTTTGGGTGGAACTTCAATCAATTTTGTGCTCAAGGTCCTTAATGAGTAAAGATATCAAGGGTGCATTGTAGGCCATCGGAAAACTGAATCTATACAATGGATTGTGTGCCATGCATTATCAATTGACCTCATGCAAGTTCATGCTAATCTTTTGAAGGTACCTTTCTTTTAATCATTGGAATGCACAATTGGAAAACATCCTAGTAGTTTTCATTACTACACAATTATTGATTCCATTGGTGTTTGTAGTTTCATATATTCTTTTGAGGTACTCCCTTGTTTACTAAGTTACCCTAGCACATGAACTTCATATCAGCCTTCAACCATGGTAAACTTAGGTAATAAATGTTGTGAATTGGGGTCATTTTTAGGGTTTGAAACAAATTTCAAGGCTAATTGTGGAATGGACAGATTTACATGGACATGCAAGATTGGACAGTTGCTTTCGAACACTAGGTATTGAGAAACCATTCCTGGTTATAAATGTAAAATTTTCTTGTGTCTCTAACCCTAAGCATGTCTTTTGATTCTTTAATTTGCACTTTGATGTTGGTGCTTGTATGTTCATACTTATGTTGAGAATTTGGTGGTGATGGATGACAGGAGCATACTCAAGTTTCTGACCATCACTAGGCCTCAATTTACAGACTTGGAAAGCTTGGTATGCTTTTGCAACCCAAGGAATTTGCATGCTCCTTGTTTGTTTAGATGCACCTGACCACTAATAAATATATGCATACCCATCTAAGGCTTTGCAGTTCAAGTGTGTGTTGCTATGGAATGAAAATGGCATACGTAAAGGGTGTGTATAGTTGAAAGTTGACAAGAAAGCTTCCAGAAATCTGGACAATGTACAAACACTCCTACTCCTATGTTTTGTTTCCTCAAAGTTTGTGAGATTTTCTGAAAACCATGTGTGGGTCTGAAGTGTGTAAGCTAAAACCACCCAATTTTCATGCCTTGTGAAATTCTCTCCATAGTAGCTTTTCTTTTGCATCTATATTGATTTGGCATTCTGATTAATAAGAGATTCAATGAGTAAAAGACTTGTGGTCTGTGGGGGTGACAAGTCTAGTTGATGAGGACATCTTGCTATCTCCCAGAATAACAGAGGCTCCAGAAAACTCCACCATTCCAATCTGCCAGGAGTTTATTACAACCTAGAGTTTCAACCCTTGCAAAGATGCTAGCTACATCAAAGGCTCAATCATGTAACATTTCAGCAAAACTAGCTTCAAATCTTCACTCATGGCCACAGATGCTAGAGAACAGATTCAGATTGTGAAGTTAGACACCAACAGACATTCAAGCACAGTTGCCAAAACCTGTCAAAACTGATGATGCACACAGAGGAACCCTATTCCTTATCAAAAGCACCACAAACCTCATTCCAACTGCAGCAACAAAACACAAACCCAAAATGCAAAACCGAAATGATGCAGACCAGCTCGCCACGCTCTCCTTGCTAGTAATATTGTAAGAAGAACGAAGCCAACCCTAAAACAACACTTCCTTCACTGCAATCACAACCCCCAAACCCTATAGATCTTCGTACCTCCTGCAGAGATTCCTCCTGCAATCTGACCTTTTCAAAACAGAGAGTCAATCAGTCTGGTGCAGACGAAGCTCACCCAAAACGAAGCTCGAGGAGAATCAATTACAGCCGGACTGGCATCGATCGACTTGCGACTTCATCAAAACGTAGAAATAAAAATTAGGTCAAATGCTTTTTTTCCTCGCGCAACAAAACCCTGGATTTGTTGCTAGAACGTCGAGAGCCTGAATCATGCTGTTCTTCAGGGGAAAAAACAAAGATCTGAGCTTCAAATCTGTGTCTATCTTCCTGACAGGATGTCTAACCAGCAAGTAGGAGCAGTGGCGTTGGTGGCACTGGCCTCATGGGCATTGGCAAAGCTAGGGTATTCACTTGTTGCTGCACCCAAGGAATCAAGACTAACCTTACATGTGCATGAGATCCGAGGACCACCCAAGCCGACACTGATTGCAGCGGCAGGACCAGGAGCAAACGATCTCACCAAGATTGGGTTTGGAAGCTTTCTGGTGTTTGACAATGAGATCAGGGACGGACCGGATCGCGGAAGTGCTTTACTAGGGAGGGAGCGAGGCTATGGACCCATTAGCGATCTCAAGGGCGAGCAAGGAATCCAACTCACTTCCACCATGTTCTTCAATCCGCAATCGAGGTACAATGGAACTCTCTCGTTCCATGGGAATGTCGGAGGACCTAATCCCATCACCGAGCTTCTCGTCTTAGGGGGAACTGGGGATTTTCGAGGCGCAAAGGGTTATGCACTGGTTGAAACTTTGAAGGCGACCCCGCTGGAAGTTGTCTTTCGTTGGAGTATATACTTGTCTTACTAGAGAATCTCTCTGTGGGTTGCTTTGAGCATTTGCTTCCAATCCTGATGATGTGTAATGCAGTTTTCCAACATCCTGGAACAAAGTCTCTGTTTGTTCTCTCACCATACGTACCTTCCTCTTGTGATAGACTTTATGATGACATCTTCAACAAGTCTGTTTGTTCTCTTAGATGCCTTTCTCTTCTGATAGACTTCATGACATCTTCAACAAGTTTGACAAACACTAGACTTGAAGTGCAATCTTTGTTCTCATGGCAAACTTTCAACTACAGCATTTTTCTCAAAGAATGTGACAGAGAATGTGACAATCCTATACAAACTACAGAACCTTTTTTTTTCCCCTCTTGATGTCAATCCTGTCTAATAATCTTGACATGTGCAAAGTTTTGAAATCAATCAGTAGAATGCTGATTGAAGGATTTGGGCAAGCAACTCCTCTTGATCTTATAATTTCCAGAATGACAGAGGCATGCAACATGAAGAGTTGAATTGAATCTTATACACAAGGATGCGGATTTGAAGGATTTGCCAGCAATTCCTCTTGATCTCTAGTTTCCGGAAGAAGATCATGGTGTGACTGCCACATGGAGAGTTTATTTGAATCTTATACACAATGATGTCACAGATTTGAAGGATGTGCCAGCAAAATCCTTTTGAATCTAGTTTCCCAAAGAAAGTGGCAACTGCAACATGCAGAGTTCAATTTCAAATCAAAACACAAGGATTTGCTTATTCTTCTGTTGCAGGTCTTGAAACTTGAAAATCAATTATAAAGTTGGCTTAGAGTTGAGGTTTTGAAGAAGAGTACACCAGAGAGCATGTAACAGATACATGGCTACCTCAATTCATGCCCTCCTTTGTTTTTCCTTCTACAGATGTGTGGTGATTCATGAATGGATGGTTTTCTCATTTGAAGGTAGTTGACAGGAGTCATAAAAACTGTCAATCAAATGTTAGAGGCTACTGTTAAAGATTTCTCTGAAAAGTCAATTTCCATTATAGACTGGAGGTTCTTTGTTAGGAAAACATGGTTTCCTAGGCTGCTCCTGACCATATTCAACTTCAACTGCTATTAGACACTGCACATCTAGAGCAGGATTCCCCATCAATGAATGTGATGATGGGTCATGTGCATCTACTATAAGGTTGAGAAAGGATGAGAAATCTTTGGAGTCCAAGAGCCAGCTAGAAAGACCTTTGATTTGCAGGAATATATATAGCCAGGTTTCTCAATTGGTGAAGAAGCATGATGAATAGTGCCAATTCAAGCCTTGGGGAATTCTCCTCCTTGTTGTTGTTCCATGATAGTGTAGTTAAAACTTGTCCACCCATACATACTTCAGGGCTTTTGGGTGGACATGAGCTCTGCTCAACTCTTTCAATGTTGTTGTCAGCTGGCAGTTTAGTCAGCTGGAATTCTCATCAACAAAGGTGAACATCAACAACTTTCAAGCTCTCCTCTTGGTTTCTTGCAGAGGCCTTCCACAATGGGAGATGAGTATGAATTTTGGCTTCTTAGCTCCATTTCAGGGTTGTTTCTCTTTATCACAGCACTGACTACCCATTCTCATCTATGACTGAAAATAAGGAGTCAAGGCTGAGTTCTTGCATTTGACAAAGGCTGCAATCCACAATTTCCTCTCCTGGTCTCTGGGTGGTGTTCTATTCCACTCTCCATGCACTTTCACTTGAGTTCAAAATCTGTGTCTTGATGTGATATTATCTCCACAAACTAGCATGGGGAATAAGCTGTCTCTGAAATTCAAACCGTCTCATATTGAAGCTCTGCTGTTTCGTCAGCTATTGTAGTAGAAGCAGGTACTCCAGGGGTTTCCACATGGATGGTGGAGTTTGTCTTTCAAGCATGACTCGTTTTTGTTGGTGCATCAGAGAGGTGAACTCAAATCATGTCAGCATTTATCCTCATCAACTGCTAATATTGTTTTTAGTGTCACAAACGTAAATGTGTGTGGAGTTGAGTGAGAGCAGGCATCAAATCCTGCTAGATATTTACAAGCTTCACTGGATAGGTTCTTTTGAAGAAGAGAACATGATCCATCTTTGCATACACCATTTTTAAAGTCCTCCTACCTGTAGGAAATGTAGACCATTTGACCCTTGTGTTGTATCGAACTCTCTGAAATTGTTTCCAGACAAATATTGCATGAAACTTGCCATCAAAAATCAAGGGTAGTGAACTCCAGAGGGCAAGAGAACATGATATCAGGCAGAGTGTGGAAGACAATTTTCTCTTTGCAAGTACAGTCCATCACCCTCCAAGAAAGAAATGATATAGTCAAGGGCTGACTATAATCTATCAATTGCAAAAATGTTCAGTTCAAGTTTCTATGGATTTTCCAAACATGAAGGACCTTTTGCTTCTTCAGTGGATTCAAAATTCACCCAGCTATTGCTGTCAACTCATGGCAAACAAAAACATGGGATTTAAAACAATGCTGCAAGAATGGATTTCTTGTTTGTAAAAATTGGAGGAATCCATCTTCTTGTACTTGTAGATTTTTCCTGAGATTACGAAGAGAGAGTTGCAATTTGTAAATCAATTGAATTGAATCTCATCAGGGTTTAAGGCTCCAAAACATGCGGAGAGTTAGGAGTTGTGTATTTCAGTTCTTTGAGCTTGAAGTTTAGCAGATTGGCTCTGTGCTTTGAAGACCCCAATCATGCTGGTTGTGCCTGAAAATTTTCAGTCTCTACTAATTTCGTCTTCAGATTCAAAGACACTGATGAGGAAATGGAACATATGTTCCCTGATTGTCTGTATCAGATGTCCCAGGAATATGACACAGTGGTAAAGTGGATCGTGTAGGATTGTGTTGCTTGAATGATTGCAATGGAGAAATTGCAGAGGATGGCAACTGGGAGTCACATAAACGAGCCAAGTGGGTAGAGACATTGGACCACTACATTGTGGGACAGAGGATGTGAACCATGCACTTGCTGTGGCACTACAAATGGACTCCCATTTTTCTGTTTTCAATCGCGGGAAACAGGTGGTGATGGCATTGCATTCCAAAGCCCCTGCAGGAGGAGATGGTGTGAATCAACATTCTTATGATGGGTTGCCCAGGGTTGTAGAAAGACAGAGATTGTCAGACGAGCTTGCCGAATTGTCTGTGCATCTTTTCTGAAGGTATGTTTTGTCTCTTAAGTTCTTGTGTTTCCAACGAAAAGCAGGGATGAAATCCTATTATTTCTTCATCAAGTTGTTCAGGTAAATGTCTGTCAAAAGTTTCAACATGAGCTTTGAAGTCTCTTGACAAACCCAAATCCTACAAGTGGCAGCAAGAAACTTCATGTCCAGATGTAGGCTTGCATGGCTTTGATGTGGGATCAAATCATCCAGGCTTTAGTAAAAACTGCTGCAGTATTCTTGCAATGGCAGGAGGTGGGTATCCTTAAACCGAGGAATTTTCTTCACAAAAACACTTGTATGATGTTAGATTTCCAAGGACTTTCAAAACCAAAAGAGTGTTGCACATCTAGGTCAAAGAGCTCTACTCAAGAATTTTGTTCCATTTAAGCACCATTTGGTTAGGGAGTTGTTGGGAGCCTTTGCTCTTTTGGCATTGTAAAGGTGCACTTGTTCAGGATCTCCATTTTTCATGTCTTCTGATACAGCTCCCATTTCGCCTTTTAGGTTTCTATATACCTTTTTTCTTTGAAGTATAGGGAAATGCTGGAAAGAAAAAAGATCAATAGGATGCTCAACAGAGTGGAAGATATCTTTCAACTTGTAAGAGAGCCCTCTAATTGACAATGGTTGTCAAATTACAAAGGAAATAAAGGCCAAATGCTTTCCACTCGTAGAAAATTTACAGAAATGTCCTAGTGTATGAGGAGGGTACCTGATACCTGCAAATAACCCTCCTAGAAATGTGGAGGAATGTGGAGGAATCTTCCACAGCTACTCCTTAAGCATCAGAGGGATTAGACACCTCAATCTCACTCTTAAGGAGTAGGCCTAAGAACCGTCCTCCTACACAGTGGGATCTACCTATGTTTAGGTTCTTATATATATGCCATAATCAAGACCACCATCCACCCTCATTAAGCTTAAACCCACAATTAGATAGCTAGATCTGGCAGATGTGGGCCTTGCAATGTTTGAGACCCAATTCCTTCCTATAAATCCTTGCAAATGCAAGTGCCATTGTTCCTGGCATAAGGCTCTGACCGCTTATGCTGATGCTGGTGGAGTCTTGGAATCTGCAGGGGTATTTTGCACTACCTGGCATGGAATGGAAATGCTCACCAGTGACCTTGTAGCAAATTTTTGTTTCCTGCCAGGCTCACATCCATCTCACATGATATTACACCTACATTAGATGCACTCCCTCTTCAAAAGAATTTATTGGAAAGTTTGGAATGGAATACCTACTATGTAGATGAAAATTCTGAAGATTGCCTAAGTTTGAATTGAGGAAATATTGCTGAAGTGGATGATGAAATTGACAGCAGCAATGTACACTACATATGACTTGTTTTGAAGTACCCACTTTGCTTTTGAGTTTCTCAGTTTCTCAGTTAGATTGCATGAGATCATGCAATGCGAGATGTAGTCTAATGATTTGTTGGATACATGGGTGTTCACCAATGTGGACACATTTTGGTCAACAGAACATACCAGAGCTGGAAACTGTCTTTGCACATTTTTGCTATCATGGATGGCCGAGTTAGTGCATTAACGTATTTACATAATCATATGTACATGTTCTACCACCCACTTTGCATGTCAAATTGGGTACAATAAACCATCTATAAAGTAGTCACATATTTCTGCACTTTTGATTAATTTTCAGATATCCTAATTATAGCTAGCAAATTGATAATTAGGAATTTGGAAGTTACTGTTCTTACCAATATGCATCTAAAAATTGCTCAATTGGAAAGCTCCACAACAACTATTGAACCATCAAGCCCAGCAGTCAATTTTTTCACTAACATTCCCTACATGCTTTCAGTATAGACCATAGACCAGTTCTTGCTTATAGCAAGTTTTGCAACATGAATCCAGTCAAATGATATATGAGCTCTTTCTTCTCCATTATGGGTCAAATTCAAATGTCAAGATTTATTTTGCAACTTCAAAACATGAGCATTTGAAATGGATTGTCAAAAGACCCAGGGACTTTACATGGAAACTGAAATTCATGGCTCTCTTCCGAAGGCTTGAATATTTTTGTCATGCCAGGGGCATACCTCCCTGGTGCACTCATAAAGGCATGGGAAACTAAGAATCTATAGTACCCACTATCAATCCAACAATATTTCATGAAGAGATCAGGGGGAACTACATGTCCTGGTTCAAAAGAACCTTTGAAGAAAGCATTACCATGTGTGACTAATTGACTTGCAGGTTTTGTCAACATGCTCGCTCTACCCTTGTTCTCATACCATATGCCTTCAAATACAACTCCAAATTTTAATGTGGTGAGGTCCTAGTTTTCTTGAGTATAGAGATGGAATAGAAGAGATAGAAAGTTTGGATAGACATTTTGCATCCAGGAACAACTAGGCAAGAGCTGGTGATATTTTCTTTGCAACAAACTTGTTCCTGTTCATTCAGCCAATGAATTTTTTGTGCAATGTCTCTGGGATTTCAAGTCTTGGATGCTCTCAGAAGATTTCCAGGTCTTGGATCCTCTCTACACTTGCATCCGAGTATTTTTTTTATTGGCAAAAAATCTTGCTAAATTTTGACCTGAAAAATATGATTTTGACCTATATAAAGGGATTTTCATGGAAAAAGTGGCCCAAATTTGCCAGAGTTTTTTATGATAAGTTCCAGCAGGTAGCCAAGAATCTAGAAGGATTCTGCTTTTTAAAAAACTTTCATATCTAGTATGTAGCCAAAATTGGATAAATTGGCTAAATTGTTTTCTGGACAAACCACTTTGGCTACATCACAAAATCCTTTAGACAAACCCTATGGCATCCTAACAAAATCTGGAGGCCGTGGAGACATTTCTTCCCAGCCTCATGAGGGTTATTTATATTGGCTAGATGCAATGATGGGGTTAATCTAGCTCACAAAACATTACCAGCCCTTGAAGGTTATCCGCAGGGGGGCATTTTGTGTGAACAATGGAGATGCTCTTGAGGGTAGTCACTGGCATGATTATAAGAGGCATTGCAAATTGTAGGGTGGAAAAAGTGTTATTTGTAAGGTGAAGCCCTAGGAAGGCCAACAAAACCAGCACGTCAGTTAGTCACTCAAGGAAATGCTTTCTTCAAGGGTTCTTTTGAACCAGGACATATACTTGTCACTATGGGATTTTGGCTTCATGGAATAAACTTGAGTCCTTGAAGCAACATGGAGTGAAGTTGCAGGGACTGCTGTATTTGATAGAAGTGGTCAGTTCATGCAATGAATGGTATGAGCCTAAGTCTTCACTCTTGCATCAACCTCACAATTGCGTTATGGAAAATTAATGCTTAATGTTCCTTGGTAGAAATTAGACCTTTTTATTTCTTTGATTTTGTCCTTACATAGCCCTATTGGTAGTAGTCAATAGGGTATTGACTACAAATGGGTATTGTGATAGGATCATACTGGTAGATAGAAAATTTTACTAATAGACTAACAGTGCCTAATAGTAACTGGGCATGTTACTGCTCATTGTGTAAGTTTATGTATACAATTCATTGTGTAGGTTTATGTATACGAGATATAACAGTTTGCAATGGCATGGTTGTGGTTGAATAGAGGGTACATATTTGTGTACTGTAAATAAAACTTCTAGCTTGGCCATTATGGATTCTGGAATGTTTCTAAAAGTGATATGAAATAGAATGTCACTCTCTGATATTATGAACATGTGATATATGTATTTCATGATTTCATGTATTTCAAGGTTGTTGAATAGACATTGCACCAATTAAATAAGTACATCAAGTTATCATTGAATTGTGTTGACAATCTCAAAGAAGCAAATTTGGGAACACAATTGCAGGAATGGATTGCATTTTCAGGTTGTTGTTGAAGATGTATGCAGATTTTGTGACTTTGTGGAGATGTGTTCAATGCTATCTTTGTATACGGGTAATGCTGGTTCTGCATGGGTTTAATGTACTCATGAGGTATTGATGTGCCTATATTGCCATGTACACTTACTTTCTTGAATAAGATTGGAGTTTTCAAATGAAAGACAGTGCACCAAATGCTTTATGCATAAAACAAATGTAACAGCTTTCTCTGTTTTATAATCAGTTTCCACAAATGCTTGCAACTACATAAATTTGATTAGTTAATTAATAGCACACTAAACATTTGAGAAGGAGCCAAGTTTTTGTCAATAAACCTTAACCTCTTAGCAAGGTTTTTCTTTTTCCAATTTTGTGATGTGGCCCAAGTGGCATTCATCCATTACCCAATTTAGCCAAATTTGGCTATTAACATAATATGAAAGGAAAAGATTTGAGCATCCATATATATTTCTAACCACCTACATGAGCCATGTCTAGAAATCTGGCAAAATTTCTATATATTTTTTAGTTTTTTGAATTTGGGCGATTTAAAAAATCTTTGTATTTGCAACTAATTATTTCTAAATTTCACAATGGTGCAAAATTTTGCACCAAAAATAGAAAAGGTGCCTCTTAGCATTCCATCTTCACAAGTAAAACTGTAAATAGATGAGAGTGCCATTTACTGCAAAATCCATAAGGCTAGGTTTACAAATATTCTGTTTGTGGAAGGTAGTAAAAACCTATACTGCCATAAACGAAAAAACATTCCAAACATGTAGTAGGCAAAGTTCTACGAGTGTTTTTCACAATGACCTACAAAGTTCTACAATTGTTTTTCACAAGCTAGAGAGAAAACAAAAGATGCTGCAAAAGGTACAATGGACCTTTTTATATGGAAAAAATAGGCCCAAGTCACCACATTATGAGGAAAGAAATCTGAAGTATCTGTATTTACAGAATAGGTTCCAAAAAGCCAAATCATAGAAGGAATCATAAAGTTTTCTCCGTTCCCCTCAACCTCTAGCCAAATTTGGCCAAGTCCTCTTGGGCATGATCATCAACCCACCTACTTGACAAATTTTTAAAAAAAAACAGAAAAAACCACTGATCACAACTCAAATAGATGGTCATAAGGAAGGATGAGTGATGAGTCATTTGTGCGCCTATACTGGTGTTATTAATCTGGAGTCTAGTGTGCCCATTATCATATCCTTGAAATCCTAAGTTGCCTTGAAGATCAGATTAAAGGTATGCCAAACAGATTGTGTGTGGATCAAATTAGAAATTATATTGGATTTCATCTAGATAGTAGTATGCAGTTCACCAAGTTTGGTTATGAAACCTTACTTCCTCACATTAGTGTTTGATGTTTAACGTGTTTTGAAGAAGTTTCCCATTCTTTTGAACAAGTTCCCCAATGGTGAGCTCGTTGTTTGCTCCTTTTGTTCCTTGGGTGGATCAACTTCTAGGGTATTTTGCTCCTTCTGTTTCTTGCGTGCATCACCTTCTGGAGTAGGTGCAGCTACATCGCCTTCTGGAGTAGATGCAACTGTATCACCTTCTGGAGTAGATGCAACTGTATCCCCTTCTAGTGTAGATGCAGATGCATCAGCTTTTGGAGATGCAGCTTCTTTTTTTTGATTCCTGACAAAACAAAGGGACGACAAGTTCAGGATTGAACTCAATCCACAAGTATGAAGTCAAGAATTACATGCCAAACATTACATGAAGAAATTCTAACTATACATAAGACAATTGCATACTCACCTTGATAGACACAGACGCAAAATACCATAACAATTAGTGTTTGAAAATGTAAAAATCAACAACAATCCTTTTTGAGGTAAGATTCTTAATTAAAAAATTATGTTTGTATGTCCATACCTTGAAAGCTTATGAACACAAGCAACAGACAAGCATTTTCCAATTTCATGATTTCAGAGCATTATTGAGTGTGTTGTACACCAAAAGTGATGTACGGAGCATATTACATTGTGATTTGGTGTAAACACATTGTTGGTGAAAGTGAAGTTTATGACCTAATTAATTCAATTGATGTAACTACAGACTTGAAGGAGCGATTTCCTGAAGTCCTAATTGTTTGAGTTTTTTGCAAATAGTTCATACCTTGGTTTACAATGTTTAATGAACGCATTATCCTCTTGTCGGATGGTGATTTCATCATTGTCAAGCATCTCATCAGTACTCACACCAAACACAGCTTTTTTACCACACCATACCCGGAGTGTGGAGTATGAGTCGTTTGGGTCCACGCTGTGTACATAGAAGCTATGCTCCCCTGCAACATTGGTTCTCTTTGTGTCTGGGTTGGTTTCTAACACTGCTGCAGGTTCATCTGGACGTTGCAACACACAGATCCGGGTTTGAGCCGCATTTGAAGCCTCTTCATATAGCACGAGAGTTTTCCTAGTATCATTGATCAGCTTTGTTTCTAGTTTACCCATGTTATAATGTCAACAGTGAATTCAAAAATCTGCAGCTGATGATCCGGAATCCTCGAACGTTTCCCAGCTCCCTTGTACTGCAAACACAACAACCAGATAATTATGCCCATCAGATGAACTCCACCCAAAGTCACACCTCCAATAATCCACGGCCTAACAATGAAAAAACAGAAACATGATATACTGAACATATTGGTTGTTGCTTATAACGGATTCAAGCTTTACTTGTGCCAGCAGCTAGGTCCCGGGCTTGTGTTTGTCCGGCCCACACAGTACCAGGATACCACACAACAAGATGATGGTTGAGAAGAGAACAAGAGCTAGAATCACAGCCCAATCCCAAGCCCAATAGTATCTGTCCTTCCCTCGCCGCTGCTTCTTGTTTCCGTCCGCCTTCTGTCTTTCCTTCTCCTGCCTCTCCGCCCTGTTTAGGAACCAGGAGAACTTGAAACTTTTCCCCTCTGTCCTCAATTGCTGAATCTGCTCATGTAAAATCTGCAACAATGCGACGAACAGCTAGATTGATTTACTGAACTCCCGCGTGCTCCATCAACCATATGGCCTTGGAGAACTTGGAAAAGGATAGCTCATTTCTACAACATGCAGAAAAAGCAGCCGAGTTCGATATATGTATATAGATATATATATAAACAGGGAAGGTCCTCACCTTAGAATCATATGTTTCCTTTGCGAGATTAAGTTCCAGCGCACGATAGCTCTTGAGTTTGAAATGCACGCTAACAATAGTGACCACTGAAGCTATGAGGGATAGCGAAGCAGGGGCCCAAGATTGCTGGCAACCGAGGGTACTGGACTGCGCCACAGCCGTAAGCACCACGCCTTGAAACACACTGAAAAACCCTATCCACTGATACAAATCGTTCTTGGCGCTGTTGGTCCGAGTGGTCTTTGTCTCTATCCTTTCGCGTGCCACTTTAAACTGTTTCTCCCAATCCTTCAAAAGCAGACTCAACTTTTCGCACTTCGCTATTTCATACAGACGGTCGGCTTTCTCTTCGTCTGCATTGACAACACCATCATCGTCTTCTTCATTGCCGACATCAATCACAACCCTGTCGACTAGATGACCTGCTTCACAACCGTTTTCTACCATTTGCCAAGCTAGCACCTAGAAACAACTTCGGATGCAGCAGACATGCAGCTTCCCTCGTCTTCAGCCCAGTCCGTTACATGCTTCGACGAGCAGAGCAGAGGTGCATCCTCTCGGTTGCAGCTTCGTTACCGCTTCTGGTGATGACACTCTAGATCATTGTTTCTGACTTTATCTATCCTGTATTACCAGACGAGCTTCTTGACGACATCTACATAACCAGCAGAAGCATCGACGATCAGAGGGCAATCGCTGATCGGCGCTCATTAATCCGCTGGAGCGGGTAATACCAAGATTAACAGGGGTGTGTCACACTGTGGCCTTGCCATTTACATTAAAAAGTATCTTAAGGCAAAAGAAGAATTATGGAAACTCAAATACTTCACTATGCAAAAGTATAATCCTCAAAAAGTCCTCTGAAAGAAACACAAAATCGTTGGAGATATTATAACTCTGTAACAAATCTCAAGTTTCAACACAAGCCAAAATATCATCTTTCAAAACTCCTCATATAAAAATAGACCTATTATGCAAGGGCCAAAATCCATTAAGCCTACTATACTCTATAATGAATCTAAACACTCTATCTTTGCCATGGTAGGCAAGGTCAATAAACCATCATCAACGAAATTTTCACATACTTTTGGCAGCATCAGAAAATTTGACTTAAATATGTCTTGTTAAACTTTTGTCCACAGTGAACCAGCACCCACGAGCGCACCACAAAGGATGGATGGTAAGTGATCATGAAACAGTTTTCTGTTGGGTTCCAGTTCCCTAGCTAACCATGATGGTTACCTCAGTTGCTTTTTAAAAAAACCTACCTACTAACAGCCCACAAGCAGGTTGTTAGTAGGTAATAAAAACAGCCTTCACTCATGTATAAACCATCAACAGACCTAGCAATTGCCTATTTTCTTACCAATCTACCCATAAGAGAGACCTATTTTCTACAGAATTGGTTAACAAGGTGAAACCAAATATTAACTCCAGTTGAGTTTCATCCACAACTGAGTAATAACGGGCATCCAGTGGATGGTGCGCTGATGGGTGCTGGTTCACTGTGGCTGTGGTGTAAAGTTTGGAACGCGCTCCTTTTAACGCGCTACAAGTGACTCCTTGTTCCACGGTGCCACTGGGGGGAGGTGTGGAGCTTGACTTGGCGATAGAAATTGACGGTTTCCACAGTCCCACACTCCCTCTGCAGTTATTTCTGTGGTGCTGCCGTCCCGAGGAGAGCACCGCGTGCAGTGGGACCGTGCTGCCGACGGGAGTACAGCTACCCAGGTCAGTACAGTGGGGGCCCCGTGTGTACTTAGTACTGTCTTTATAGCCCATTTAATGAAAGTCGTTGGACTGGTAGTACATTTGCGAACGTGACCATGTGTTTATTCTTTGATCCAAACTGGGTTTACACTGGAAACAAATGCCATTGAACCAAGGCCCATGGTTCATAATTTCATCCAAAAGGCGACGTACCATTGTGGCTGTATAACCCAAGGCTTTTAATGTAAACCACCTCTCAAGGTCATCACATATAAGTTGTTTGATCACTATTTTCTAAAATCTAGTGATGGAGTAGCATGTGAGGTAACAATAACTACTAGTGGGTACCTGTTAATTGCTTCAACCAATTAATAACGCACGCACGCTCTCAGGACCTGGGTTTCAGGACCTCAATGCGAGGTTTCAGGACCTGGATCTCAGGACCTCGGTTTCAGGCCCTCAACGCGAGGTTTCAGGACCTGAATCTCAGGACCTGGGTTTCAGGACCTCGAAAGCTCTCCATCCTACGGTTGTCTTATCTTTTTCCCGTCACTTTTCTTTGCGTCCATCGTCACTTATCTTTTTCTCGTCACTTTTTTTTATGTCCATCGTCACTTTTCTCTGCGTCCAGTGGTCACAGACAGACTGACCGCTCACAGACAGGCTGACCAGCGAGCGTTGGTCGAAATTATACAAAGGCCGTCTGTCCGGGCCGGTTCTTCTCTAGAAAATCTGTTTGTCCATCCGTCCGTTCGACTGTCCGAGCCGGTTCCGCCGACGGATTAAAATGCGAAACTGTCGTGTCACAGACGCACGCATGTAGTGAATTTAGTGGGTACCTGTGACCTTCGGACACTGTGAAGTCCCCCGGTTTCTGAAGGGGCGGATGAGAGCGGCAAAGAGATTGTGTGAAATCCCCCAGTTTCTGAAGGGGCGGACGGGAGCGGCAAAGAGATTGTGAAAAGAGTTTGAGAAGTTGTGGGTTTATATTGAGATATGGGGAGCACACCCGCACAAAATAGTTACTGTACACCCACAGTCACACCCACTTCACTCTCAGCAGCAAAGGAGACAGGTCTAGACCAGTCTTGGGCGGTTCTCACTTTTGTGCAAACCGGCCAGTTCCGGTTCTTACATTATGTTATGAGAACCTCATCGCTTTTCGAATCTGGCTCTCAGGACTTGGGTTTCAGGACCTCAACGCGAGGTTTCAGGACCTAGCTCTCAGGACCTGGGTTTCAAGCCCTCAACGCGAGGTTTCAGGACCTGGCTCTCAGGACCTGGGTTTCAGGCCCTCAATGTGAGGTTTCAAGACCTGGCTCTCAGGATCTGGGTTTCAGGCCCTCGGTATTTGGCTCTCAGGACCTGGGTTTCAGGACCTCGAAAGCTCTCCATCCTAAGGTCGTCTTATCTTTTTCTCATCACTTTTCTCTGCGTCCACCGTCACTTTTCTCTGCGTCCAGTGGTCACAGACAGACTGCCGGTGAATTAAAATGCAGAGGCCGTATTTAGCTACTTTCCGTAGCCACTGTCCGTTCGGCTTCACGGGTGGCTAGATTCCGCCGGCGGATTAAAATGCGAAACTATCGTGTCACTCGCCTTGATCTTTGGACTCGTCATCTCCGATCCCACACCCAATCTCTCTCTCTCTCACAGTCAAATCTCTCTCTCGTGCGCTCGCTGCCTGGTTTCCGAATCCGACTGTCCGGGCCCGTTCCACCGGTGGATTAAAACGCGGAACTGTCGTGTCACGGACAGACTACGTGAATTTATATATAAGATATAAGATTGGACTACCCAACTTGAGAGATTCCTTGGGTCGGTCCTACCCCCAGCTCGCACCCACGGGATTTGAATTAGTTCATTAGTCCAACTTGAGAGATTCCTGGGCAGTCGTGCCCCCACCCACTAGTTTATTAATAGTTCAACTTTTTGCACATTCACTAACATGTGGTAAAAATGAAAATATTATTGTCAATTAGCTTATTTATTACAAGTTTTATCATTGGTCCCCCATTCACCTTACCTCATCCAAGAAAAAATTCTTTGAGAAAAGGGGGAAAAACACGACCCCCTTAGCCTGAGAAACAACCAAACCCCTCCCACTCCACCCAAGAAACAACCCCTTGGAAAGGTCTCCACCCCTTTTAAAAAAAACATGCTTCCCATTCCTTTTCCAAAGGAGGATTGAAAAAAATCCCCTCTCACTCAAAAAAAATCCTCTTTGTAAAGGTTGAAAGTTACCCCTCCTCTCTCCCCACCCAAAAAATAGCCCTTTTGAAGAAAGAAAAAACCCTCCCCAATTCTTTTCCCCTATTCTCAAAGTTTCACTTATAAATTGTAACCTTATTCATCAAGTCTACTTTCATTATCTACTCTTTATATACGTTCAAACTCTCACATCTAAAAACAACCCCTTTGAAGAGGAAAAAAAATACCCAACCCTTTCTTTGTCCTTGTTTTAAATTTTCACCCATAACCATATGCCACCTCATTTCATCTCACCTCATGAACCTCAATAAGAAAAAAATATACACCTCAAACTTGTAACTTTATCCCATCAACTTACTTTTGATTCTTTGCCCCTATATGGACTCAAAAGAAGCTCCTTCAATGCGTGCCTCTCTTAGAGAGAATCAACAAACTTGTTTTTGCCAGGCCAAGTTGACGATCTGAGACCTATATTCAGTCGGAAGTGGTATGTGAAACAAACATGTTTCTCCAAAGTGAACTGGCATCTAGGACTAGAGTGACTGATAGTCGGCATGTAAGACAAACATTTTTTTGAGGTCCAGCTGACATCTACATGACTGACAATCGGTATGTAAAACAAACATGTTTGTCTAGGTCCAGCTGGCCTCCACAGTAACTGAGAATTGCTAATTTTGTATCGGTAAAGCAAGTAGGCTACTTCTTTGCTGAGTGTTTATGGCAAGTTCAATGAAAAGCATGGGAATTGATGTAAGGGTATGATCACCCAAGAGAAAAATGAACCTAGTAAAACATGCAGACTTGAGTACAGCCAGGTCTCCACGCGTCTGAAGTGCTGTGCCCTTTATGGCAAGTTGGAACAAAAATATGTATAATCAACTTGGTTGCACATATTGCTCCATTTAATGTGTTAGAAGTTGCTCAACTTGGGTAATTTGGAGTATTAAACTCCAAATAGCTATCCTCAACCAATAAAATGGATGTAGGTTTTTGTTAACAAAATAGTTGTGAAACTGAGAAGGTACTCGCATGTCAGAGCATCTCCAGCGGTACCCACTCCTACTTTCAAAGCTTCTAACTTTCTCATTTCTTGTTCATTTTAAACGATTTAAAGTGCTATAGGAGCGCACCACAGTTCTCAAAATTGAAAGACTTGGGCTTGATATATAACCACAGTTTTCAAAAAATTGAAAGAAATCAAATAACTGGCCATAAAATAGTCAGTTCATTGCAGGATCTTTCATGAAGACCCCTGGCGGTCCAGCAGTTCTTTGATTAGCTTGAAATGGCTGGCAAACTTGGCAATATCATGCACAGGTGTCAATGTAATCTGGAGACAATATTTGATGAACTCTATAGAAGAGGATGGGTTTCTCAATTTCTCAATTTAACTTGTATGCAACAGCTTTATAGCTTTGAACTGAGCTGCAGTTGGTGGAAACTTGTTGGCCATAATCTAGTGTCTTTGCAACAAGGTAAGGCTTGATGTAGATACCACTGAATCCAAAAAGTCATAAAAATTCTGGAGAATCTTTTGCAATCAATTTGAACCTCAATTTCCTTCATTTGCCAACATGTAGAAATTGAGACAATCTTCATGAGCATGAGGTCAACACACCTATACTATTTCGAACACACCATATTATTAGCATGGACCCTTAATGTAAGGTAGAGATTCTTTAGTATGTTATGGAATACTACCAGAAACATGCATCTAGGGTTCCTCGTGAGTGCATTTGCAACTTCTTCTATAAGCTATATTTGAACTGGAAGAATCCCTTGGCACACTTGTGAAAACTTTTCTAGAATATACAAGATTGTTTGGGCGCTTCAACTTTTCATAAGAGATCAGGTTATCTGGTGTTGACAAGGAGGGTAAGTTCTCTAAGCTCTTATTTGTGCCTTCCCATTGTAGCAAGACCAATACTACATAGTTGTGGTGATGATTTATCTGAATAATCCAACACCAACTATCAAGAAAAGTCAGTCAATTGCCCTTAACACCTTCTGATAGCTACTCTATGTGGTCAATTACTATGTGACCAATGTGACAATCCTTGCCAATTCTCACCTAGATGGCTGTGACCTTCAAGTGTCCAGAGGACCATAATAACACATCATTTGTACTCTGATTCCAAACCGTGTATCCAACCCATCACAATGAAACTTTTCCAGAGGCAAGATCCGACTTTATGTGCACCCATCCCCTTGCTCAAATAGGCAAACATTGTCACTTTCTCCACTTAGCACAATCTTGACTCTCCCCGGCTCCTCATACTCTCTTCATATGGCAAGAAGCACCATGTACAATCCATTCTTCTCCTCCTCTTTAACAGACTTATATATGTTACGTCCAATCTCGATCAAAATTGCTGATCTTGCTGAATGCATAGTCAAAGTATGTTTTTAGGGTCTTCAAAGTTTAATTCACTACTACATATTGTGCCTTTTTGCGAAAGGCCAAATAAAAAACCTGAAGGGTTTGCGAAGCAAAAACAACCTACCATATTTGCGATGCGACACGCATCGCACCTTGTGGTGCACCACCCATCGC
>Ga0116230_10001743_pt1 | contig 20809 bp, 13 predicted proteins | sample S1TSphfallax_3_FD_88678 | JGI IMG/M metagenome (GOLD analysis project Ga0116230, IMG submission 88678) | Host-associated microbial communities from peat moss isolated from Minnesota, USA - S1T2_Fd - Sphagnum fallax MG | ecosystem: Host-associated > Plants > Peat moss > Unclassified | place... | reverse complement strand
TAGTTTTGATCTTTTACAAAATCTAGTTTTGATCTCAATTAATTAACATATTGAAGGTTTTTGCACTCTTTTGGAAATGACAATTTTGTGAACGGTAAATTGCTTGCAGTCCTGTTGGAGAGACAAAGAAAAGGGGTGAACTCTATAGATTGTTTGACGTGGGAGGCCAAAGGAATGAGAGGAGGAAATGGATTCATCTCTTTGATGGTGTTACAGCTGTCATCTTTTGTGCTGCTTTGAGCGAGTATGATCAAACTTTGTTTGAAGATGAGAGTTCCAACCGGATGATTGAAACAAAGGAGCTTTTTGAATGGGTGCTTAAAGAGCCAACATTTGAGGTCTACTACTACTATTATTTTGAACATCCAATCTCATGCATGTCCATGATCTAGTAGTCATACTGCATTTCCAGACTTAACAACGTGAGATATATATTCAGTGTGTAATGTTTGTGAATGGGTATGTTGAGGTTCAACAAACTTTGGCATTTTCAAATGAGGATTTATGTAACTTCCGATCCAGTTTTTTGACACTGTGTTGATGCCCACAATTTGTTTACAGAAAACATCATTTCTACTTTTTTTGAACAAGTTTGATATATTTGAGCAGAAGATAAACAAGGTGAGCTTCTTCTTCACATTTCGAGTAGGGAGATTGCTGGAAAATTGGATGGATTATATTATATGCTTATCTACACCCTCCTGTCTGGGAGCTGATGAATTTAGTCAATGGGTAGTAGTCATGGCAACTTATTTCTGCTATTTCGTGATGAAGAAGTGTGATGATGGTCTGACACTTTCTGAGGGACTCTCACTCATAAGGGGTTATGACTAATGCACTCATTGTATCATGTTACCTTCAAAAAAAATTAGTTGTTGTTGATCTTTTCTCTGCAAATCTCATAGATATGAGCAAGGGTGATTTTGGGTCTGATTGCTTTGCACATAAAAATGAGATGTTGCAGGTGCCCCTAAACACGTGCGAATGGTTCAAAGACTACAAGCCTTTAACAAGTGGACAAGCAGAAGTGGAAAATGCATATGGGTACGTGAAGACAAAATTTGAGGAGCTTTATAACGAGAGCACACCTCCTGATCAAAGATTGGACCGTGTGTTCAAAGTCTACAAAACCACTGCACTTGATGAAAATCTTATCAAGAGAACATTTAGACTGGTTGACGAAGTCCTTGTGCGGCAAAGGCTGATGGATGCCAAAATGCTTTGAGCATCAGTCAGTCACTTGTCATCAAATCACCATGCAATATTTATTTTGCCCATCTGTCTCTCTAAAACCAGTTGACAAAGTCCTTGTGCGGCGAAGTCTGATGGATGCCGAAATGCTTTGAGCATCAGTCAGTCACTTGTCATCAGATTGCTGTGCAATATTATTTTGCCCATCTGTCTCTCTAAAAACTCATTAGCTAGCACATAGCCTCCAGGTGGTCACCAGTATAAGCTGCTACACTAGCTAAGCTGGTGCTGCATTGCCATGCTAGCTAGGATAGCAGCTAGTACTTTGCAAAATGCACAGCAAATCTGGTCTAAGTCTTCCTAAACTTTTGCAGTCATCCCTACTTCTCACCAAACATTTGCTCTATACTGCAAAGCCCTAACAGGCAGGTGTAGTAATTGAGCTTTTCAGTTAGTTTTGTATGAGAACAACCCTGCGTACTTAATGTATATATATAGTGCATGCAATTGGCATGTATGTTAGTGTTATCTGAAATTTGAATTTACTGTTCTTGGTTTGAAATTTGGGTTCCCCATTTCATGCACTGTGATTGGTCGTGTTTCTGTTCTCATGTGCAAAATTCATAGATTAGTCTGTTATGTGCTACGCTTTCAAACTGTGGTCTGTTTTGTTTGTCCCCAGAGCTGCTTGCTTTTGCTCTTTTACTGTTGGATTGGGAAATCCATTTTTTCAATGCAGGATTTCTGTAGGCAATTTGTTTTGTGCATGCAGCTGAACACATTGACTCTGTTATCTTCCTTTCTGTGCAACCGATGGTTGGGAGTTCAGAGAACCTTTTTCAGTCCATGAGGATCTGAGGAGGCTCTTCGTTTCAACATTGGGTTGGCCTTTCCATCTCTAAGCCATAACAGTTTCCAGTAATTGGTGAAGAGGGAACACTGCAAACACAACATGACGCCATGGCAAGAAGAACCTGAAAGAAGAATTGATTTGAGTACACATGATCTGATGGCAAGCAAAACCCAAAACCTTTCCTTGATTCCTGCTTCAAACATCAGCCCTCTTATGCAGCCCAAGTTATTCTCCAAACTCAGCCTTCTTGTGAAGGCCAAATCTTGCTCTGTTTTCTCGAAGTTTGCTCTAGTCAAAGGTTTTGTCAATATGTTTGCATTTTGCTCTTTGGACCTCACAAATGTCAAGTGTGCCCTATTTGTTTTTACTTGGTCTCTGATGTAATGGCAATTTCCTTCTAGGCATTTTGTCCTTGCATGACGAACAAGGTTCTTTGCCATTTTAATACTACTTTGATTTTCATAGAAGAAGGTCAAGGACTTTTTGCATGGAAAGCCTATCTCCCGCAAAATATTTCTATTCCAATTAGCCTCTATGGCTGCTTCATTCATGGCATTGTGTTTTGCTTTAGCACTAGATTGAACTATTTCATCTTGAAGCTTACTTTTCCAAGAGATAGGTGCAATCCCAAGAGAAAAGACATAACTAGAGGTTGATTTTCTTTCATCTCGATCTCCTTGATATTCACTATTGAAGTAACCATGTGGCACCACACTCTCCCCTTGATGATAGAGCAAACAAAAATCTATGGTATGCTTGAGATATTCAAAAATTGTGAGTGCAACATTAAGGTGAGGAACTTGGGGTTTGGTCATCAACTGAATGCACATGCTAGTGGCAAACAAAATGTTAGGATGATTATAAGTAACATGAAGAAGCTTCCCAACAACACAATAGTAGTATGTTCAATCAACAACAAGAATGCCACATCAGTTTTGAGTAGCAAGCCTCATTCCATGGGAACAAGACAAGGGATGCAATCTTCAAGACTAAGGTCAAACAAACATTTCAAATTGTACCAATGATGGGATATACTCATGCCAAGGGTGGTGTAAAAAAAATTTGCACCCAAAAACAATGATAAAGGTCTTAGTAAAGACATATCAAACTAAGAACAAAGCTCATCACAAATCCACCCAAACTAGTAAGCATAAGGTTGTTTACATAAATGGCAAGAGTGAAGATTAGACCTTTTTCTTGAAAGATATATAACCTAGGATCAAAAAGCAAGGAACTGAACCAATTTTTTTAAGAAAAACATTTATTCGTTCATGCCATGCGCAAGGCAATTGATGCAACCCATACAAGGCTTTCTTCAATTTACATACCTTACATTCAAAACTAGGAACAATGAATCCACAAGGTTCTTTAACATATACATCTTCTCTAATTTTCCCGTTGAGAAAAACAAATTTTACATCCATGTGTAGAATCTCCCAACCGTGTTCAATAGCCAATGAGACAAGGGAATGAATTATGTTCCACTTTGCAACAAGAGCAAAAGTTTCTTGAAAATCCATGCCATGTTGTTGTCATTTCCCCAAGCAACCAAACAAACCTTGTATTTCACAGGGGTGCCACCACTTCTACTTTTGAAACAATAGACCCATTTGGTCGACAATGGTCAACAACCATGTGGTAAATCCATCAAAGTCCATGTAACATTCTATGCTATAGAGCCATATTCTTGTTCAATTCTAACAATCCAATGTGGGTTTCCAACTTCTTGAAAACTTTGGGGTTCAACATAATCAATTATATCTACAAACTCTTCAATTGTCTCAATGGTATTGACATGCCCATGCAAATGAATACATGGAGTGCAAAGCCATTCAAATTGACAAATGAAAGGTCAAAAAATGGAGAATGATCAACAACAATAGAATTAAGTGGTGATGGCACATCTTCATGTGTTGATGACTCCAAGTTTTCAATTACATCAAGATTAAAATGTCTATGACACACATACACCGACAATGGCTATTGATGTGTGACCTTTTCATGTTCAATTTGCTTTGTATTTGAAGTTGAAAAAAAATTTGGTACAACATCAACAATTAGTTCTTGAAGAAAATAGTGATCAAATGCACTTGTGGGTGGGTCAATGATCTTGACAACGATAGAATGATTTGAAAAAAATTCCAATGAAATAAAAGGCTTGATATTTGAGTTGATAAAAGAATGCCAAATTTTTTGCTCATCAAACTTAATGTCTTTATTGATCAAGATCTTGTGGGTAAGTGGATGATGACATTTAAACACCTCAAATTCATCAAAATAACCTACCATAATGCAATGTTTGCTCTTTGAATCCAACTTGGTTTGTAGCTCCTCATGTTCATGCACCTACACAACACAACCCAAAACTCATAAATGATTTAACCTTTGTGGTACCTTCAACAATTTCTAATATGGGGGTCACACTATTGTTAACTCTTGTGGGAAATCAATTTGTAAAATAATTTGTAATGCTAACCACATTAACCTAAAGAAACCTTGGAATATGTGCATTCACCACCATTGAATGAACCTTCTCAAGGAGTGTACAATTTTTGCATTTTGAAACTCCATTGTGACTTGATGTGTGAACTTGAGCAAGCTCATGGGTGATGCTCGCTTGAATGCAAAAAACAAGAAAATTTCTTGAAACATACTTTCCCCCTTGATTATTGCATAGAACCAACAACTTCAAAATAGTACATAAAAATTCCACCTTGGCAAAAAAAATCTTGAATGCATACCATCCTTGAGACTACTCTTTCAATAAGTATGGCCATGTGAAATGGATGAAATCATTTATGAATGAAATGAAATAAATTAATGAACACCATTGAAGGAATCATGATGGACAATTTTGAAGCAAGATTAATCGTGCCACAAATATCAAGGTGAACAAGCTCCAAGGGGGTTGTAACATGAAATTTCATGAGTTTCATGAGTAAAATCAACTTCAAGTCGATAAAGTCCATTGAGTCTATCTTGTTTCCCTTGTGTTATTATCCTTTCATGTTTCTAGTCATTTAATATGAAACATTTCCTAGTGTTGAAGACAGTAAGATAGCCCTTATTAACCAAAGCTCTAATAGAAATAAGGTTATTCTTCATGCTAGGTACATATAAATCATTTGTTGTTTTCTTTTATTGATCCATTGAGCCAAAATTTTGCATGACCTTTGCCTTCTACACCATGGGCATGCCTTTTAACTAATCTAACACTAGAAGAGCTATGAGTTTCTACAATGTCATGAATCAAGCTTCAATTGCCTGCAACATGTTTGTAAGCTCTAGAGTCAACATACCAATTGTCCTTTTTGTGTTCACTCATTAACATTTGTTTCTCTAAATCTACAATGGCTATTATTGCTTCAATGACTTCGACTAAGTCACTATAGTCTAAATCACCATCACTCTCATCTTCCACCATGTTGATTTGTTGGGCTTGAATTTTGAGAAATTTTTCATATGGCATTGCACAATTCTTTGGCCAATGGCTAGGTTTGTAACATTGGTTACATTTGTCATGACAACCTTCTTTTCAAAGTTATGGTTATTTCTTTCATCATGTTTGCAACCATCTCCTCTCAGTTGACATCTTGCGAAACTTCACCCACTTGATGCTCATGCGTCTTTCTAATTTTTACCACAAAGGTTCTTCTTGGTCTTTTCATGCTATAACTTGGTAATGAGTTCATCAAGCATGAGCACAACTTGTTGACTCAAGATTGATTACACATAGTATTCGTAACTTGTTGGTAATGCATTTAGAACCATCTCCACAACAACATCATCAACTATCTTTTCACCAAAACCAACAAGCTGATTAAAAATATTAATGACAAATTCCAATTTTTTTTCCATGGGAATGTCTTCTTCCATTTTCAAATTTGTCAATTTACTTTTAATGAAAAGCCTACGTGAAGTGATCTGGGCCTCATAAAGATTCAACAAAATAATCCAGTTCACTCTTAGATCACAAAGATGTTGAATATAAGGTATGATTTTGTCAATAATAAAAAGGTTGATGATTGTTAAATCTTTATTATTTCTCTTGGTGTGCTATTTGTTTTGACTTGATGTAACAATGGTATTTGCTTCAATAAGATTCAACAAATCTTTTTCAACAAGAAGTTAGTGACTTTCAACTTCCACACATTGTAGTTAATTTGGTCCACAAGTTTGTTAAATTTAATGACAAATGTATCAATAATGCCTGCCATGATAATTGATAAAAAAATGTATGTGAACAACAAAAAAATATAAAGAAAATAACAAGTTGCCTTTTTGATGCATTGTATACAAAGAAGATTTTTGTACTCATAGAATATTACTAACACATGATACAACTACAATTTGCAAAGTTTGAAAAAAAGTCTTATTTAGAAAACCTTAACTTGGTGCAAAGCTACACATTTGAAGTTGTTCCTAGTGACTTTTAACACTTTAAAAAAATTATTCCCCTTGGTTTAATTAACTCGCTTTAATACCATGTAAAAAAATGCGAAACGCAAAATATTGTATTAAAGGATTGAACCAGAAAATATGAAACAAAAAATAATGAACCCCCCATCTAACAAGAGGGGTAGAGAGCAACAAATAAACCAAGGTTGTGTTGGTTGATTAAATTATATGATGCATTTTGTAATAATATGATTAGGTTGGCCATAATTATAAATGATTTTTGTTCATTGAACATTTATCCCAAATGGGTGTTGTCCATTTCAAAATTGTAGTCATCACTAAAAAAAAAAAAAAAAAAAAAATCAATTAAATTTTATGATTAAATTTTAACCACAAATGACATTTGAAACTAAAATCTGTTTAGTCGCTTAAGACAAGTCAAATGTGATAAATTAGTCACCAATGACAAAGGATATTGGATGAAAGAAAAAATCAACAAATATAAATTCATCTTTTGATTCCATTGTATACGTATTGTCACATACGACTAAAATGCAACTATTTTGGTTATAATTGAAAGCAAATGATGTGTTGTCACATGTCCCAATATTTTATTATTTAAAATATAATAATTATTATTCTGAAATAATCTAGGATGTTCAATTCAAATGCTTGGATGATCTTATATTATGACATGTGACCCAATCTAAATATGCCACATGGCACTTGAGATCACACATTAAAAAAATTTTGATCTATCAAGAGATTAGCTGTAGTGCTGACAAAGAAGCTAAGCTAGATTGATCAAAAATCATACTATATTATTAGCAAAGAAACAAGATAGACTATGGCTGCATATTATTAAAGTGTCACAAGGAAGAATTATATGAAGTAGTCATGAAATTGTAGCTGAGTGCAGCTCATAGTACTTTTTATGATGTTGTTGTCAGTAGTATTTGAAGCTTATCAAGTTGCAATGCAACCATTGCCAGCATCTTGAGTGGTGGTACCAGCCCAGGAGGTTCAAATCATAGAGGGCTACTTCATAGCAGACATGAGCTTCTGTCATTACTCACAAATGAGCACCTGGTGGTTACCAACAACTTGGCAAATTACCTGATCAATGCAGAACACATGGTTCTGTTGGACAATTATAGCAATTCTCATGTGGCATAGTTTGATGTCATCAAGTTGACAGGGTCTTCTTCATTGCAATGATTTGGGGAACAACATCCATTAGAAAGTTGCCTACAGCTGCCAGCTTCCCGGTCGTTCCAGCACCCCGAGCTGCTGCTCCAACACCCAAAAGTTCTTTGCCTGTGCCTACCTCCCATGTCACCAAGAGGAATGCCAGCTACAGATGTGTCTCTCCCATGGGAGCCCCACAACATGCAGCAGTTGTTACATCACCAGCTTCTTCCCAAGCCTTTGAGTTCAGTCATGACCCCAGCTGGGATTCCAACTGCGGCCTCAGGTACTCCTCATAACAATTCCCTGGGGGCTACTAGTATCACCATTTTGTTCACAGGAGCTGCAGGGATTGCAACCTTGCTCATACCTCTAGAAATGATCAGATTTGCAACAAGCTCTTAAGATTGGCTCAGACACTCTCTACTTCAAGAATGATCAAATTCTCAACAAGCTCTCAAGATTATTGCAGACTAAAATTCACAATCAGCAGCAGTTGGTGCAGCCATGATCAAATCCAATATCACCAATCCAAGCTAGCATAATATTCCCAACAACTTTGTTTTCCCAGTTGCTGTCAATATAATTAATTGAGCAGCCAAACAAATCCTATGGATCTGCATTAAGGATCATACCACAATCTCAGAATTCTTTTCAACTCTTCTAATTCTTTGTTGCACTCTTCATCAGACCAAATGGAGCTGGATCGCAAATATCCAAAATTCTGCGACTCTTCTAATTCTTTCTGGTACTCTTTATATAACCAAATGATCAAACTCTTCAAGACAGGCAGGCTAGGTGTGAATCCAAATCAGGCTGGCCAGTTCCTTGGAGCTGGTTTCCTGTGGTGAAGAAGTGCAATATTCTACTGGGTCACAAATTCTTAATATGATGAGAATCAAAAGCACAAAAGAGAAAAAAAATAAAAATGATTTCATTCATGCAGTGGTTGTCTACTAGGATCAATATTCTGAACTGAAGTATTAAACACAAAAAAACAGAATACAGTAAACAGAGTAGAAATGAAAGAAGAATCAAACATAAAACCAGACCATATTACATGTAGCAGCAAGGAGGCAAGAAGTCCATCATATAGAATTTTGCAAAGTACAATTACAAATTCTACTTTCACCTTTGTTTCAGTGTGCAAGGAAACTCCACCAAGTGGATCAAAAGTGTACTTTTGCAACCTCCTATTGCAATTCATTTTTTACCATTCCTTTCAGAATGTGAAAAACTAGTGTAGGAATTGGATCACAAATGTGGATTTGCAATGGTCCACTGCAATATCCACTTTCCCCTCTCTTCCAATGGGCAGAAAAATAAGTTCACCAAGTGGGGCACTTGATCACCACATGCAGGGGAAAGAAAACAATGGTTCGAAGAGTAGCTGTAACTTTTACACGAAAGCCCACACAAGTGATCTTCAGATTTTGTCAAAATCATGTTGCAATCTGCCTCAATTCAAAGTCCAAAGATCTTGCAAGCCTGTCTCTCAAATTTTGGTCCTCATAATACTAATATCACACCAGTGTCTTTTGACAATATACACACTGAAAGCTCCAGAATCACAGTGTGAAAGACAACCTCACCTCTCCCGCAAAGAAGAAATCAAATAATTGATTCACCAATCAGATCCTAAGCATGTTTTCCTTTGGATTTGAACTCTCAAAGGCCTGTCATCTCTAACCATAATATTGTTGTGAGCAGATGCTTGCATCAAGTTACTTTGGCAGTCACTGTAATTGAGCTTCATGTGTGAGTAGAGGACTGACTACTGTATATTTAACGAGTAGTTTTGATTATTAAAAAAAATGAACATCTATGCTTGAAAAGCTAATGGCAGGTATTTCTGACCCCCCATAACAAATGGGTGCCCAAATTTTTCATAATTTTTGGAGCAAAAAATATTTGAAGCTGTTCCAAGGGCTGAAATGCAGGAACAGACAGCAAATGGCCAATGAATACAAGCATTCTCTGAGCTCCACAATCCAGCCAGTCTCACCAAATGGTACACCATCAGTTGGAAGGTGACACATGGCATATGTCATCATAGGTCTGTGTTGGGTAATGGGAAGGTTTACCTTATACCCAACCCAGAGATTTATACAGAACAATCAGAATGGAGAGGTCTATGTACACCACCATCATCCAGTGGAAGATTCTCCTTGCTCACCTGCACAAATGTTCAGTACAGTTTGTGATTATAGTAACACAGTAGAAGGTCCATCTTTGCAAAGATAAGGCCAATCATGAAACTACATCTGATCAAGAAGCTAGTTGCAGAATTTTGTATCAGCAACAGGATATGTGGACTGGAAACCTGAGGATGCACAAACCACAAATAATGGGGATTGTGATAGATTATGAAGAAAATAGAAAAAATAAATAAGTATTTTCAATAGAGGGCACAGTGAGCACCTTCTGCTGCTGCTCACTGACATAGTTTAGCCACATTGTTCCCAGCAGCAACACAAACCCTCCAATGCATGTCCAAATCCTTCACACACCAAACAGGACAAATCAAAAGTTAAACTCTGATAAAACAATCATAGCAGCTGCTTGTCCATGTTGTTGCCATTTAGGAAAAGCAATCTCTCACAAATCCTGGCCATGGTATGAAACATGGTGGTGACACCCAGGATTTGGACTTACAAGCACGCACCATTTTAAACAAGTGACTTCACACATGCTGCAGAAGCTGCTTTGAATTTGGAATAACTACATAGGGAGGAAGGAGGTTAGACATACCCAGGTAGTGGAGTTACATGAAGTACCCACCCAATAACTGTTCCAATGGGGGGCTCCAAGGTCACAGCCATGGCAACTATGAGTGAGGAAGAATATTTCAACACTGCATTCAGCCCTGTATGGCCCACAAAGCCAGGGCCAACTGCTAAAAACAGGACAGGTAGCAAATAATCTGCACACAAGGTACGATGTAGGAGTTGTTAAAAACTCCTTTCATTTCAACAAGCCACTGCAAGACTAATTCTCCTCCTCCCTTGACTTGTTTGCAAAGTATCACAGGGTACCTTGAGCATACCAGTTCTCAGCCATCCAAAGGGTGCACTTATTTGTCCTGAGGAGCCCCCCAAGACCTGGCCTGCTAGGCTCAGCAGAAGAGCAGCAACAGCTGTCACTGGAAATGCATACACATATAATGGCATCCAGACTGCAACCACAAGCTGTCAGTATATCAGAATAATGAGAAAAGAGTGACGAACCAATCCAAAGTAAAGAGAAAGAAGAGGGGAAATATTGTTGAACTCTAGACAAGTAATGACAAGTTAAGGTTGAAGAGAAGCTACAAGAGAAGAAGAAACTTTGCTGGCATAAATCTTTGCAGCCTAGCCTTGGATACACGAGTGACCATCACAAAAACACAAGAATAACCCACAAATATGAAAGACAGAGCACAAAATTTATGCAAGAAAACCAGCAATAATTCTGAAACCAGCAAACAATTGCATCCTTGTTGTCATCATCATGATAGGCTGAAATTTTTCAACCACAGTTGAATTATGACAACAAAGAACACTATTGCAAATGATGAGTGAGCATATTGCATATTGACATGATCAGGAAACAAAGATCTCTGAAGGTTCTTCCAAAACAGACATCCAGACATGTGAGATGTGTAGTGGCCTGATGTATTTCTTTCAAGAAGACATTCTGGAAAAATCAAAATGTGACAGCAGTTGATTACCTCTCAGATGTCTTCCAGCAGAAATATACACAACAAATGCTGCAGCTGCAGCAAAAGAAGCAAGGTCACCCAACAATGTGACTTCAGAATCATGCTCTGTGCAAGAACCTGCTGCTACAATGACCACCCCTCCCATACCCACAACAACTCCCAGCATCTCTTCTTTTGAAAGAGGTTGGCCCATGCCACATGCCACAGCTGCCACAATGATTGGAGGTGTTGAAACAAACAGAAGACTATGTGACAACGATGTATGTTCCAGTGACCACACCTGCATTGAAAGAGGTGCCCCATTTAATTGCTTTGCTAAACCCTAAATCCTATTGCAACAACCAGACCATCAAATCAACATTTGCAAGATCCTGTGAAGAGAATCAAACAGAAAATTATAGTGAAAAACTAATTATGTGATCGGGTGAGGAGCACTGACTCACCCACAGACCAAAATGGAGAGCGAGTGCAATCCCACTAAATCCAATGATGGTCAGATTCACTGAGAGCAGCACTTTCTGGCGATCGGGAATAGGAAGAGAAAGCCACTGCCATATGAAACCCGGCAAGAGGATCAACGATGTGACCTGAAGACGCCATCCTGCATTTGCCACTGGTGCTGCTCCCACCATCAACAAGGTGACCTAATTGGGGGGGAAAAAAAACAACAACAACAATCAAGCTTTTATACAAAGAAAGGTTCAAAACTTGCAGGAATAAAATCCAACGAACTCTCTACCTATCTCCCTCGTTTCTTCTGCAAGAAACCTGGCACAAGCAAAATAAAAATTGAGAAAAAGGAGGAGGAGGAGCTCAGGGAGAAGCAGAAGCAATTCAACACGTTCTGGCAAGGAAATAAAAAATACGTACTGCTCCGGCAGAAGAAACAGCCAAGACGGCGCACACCAGAAGAGGGACAACAAACCATGGCTTTGACGATTGCTCCTCCTCCTCCTCCTCTTCCTCCTCGGAACTCTTCTCACCATCACGACTAATACTACTACCACTTCTCCCAGCCATTGTCGCCATAAACCTTCTTTCCAACAACAACAGTTAGGGTTCAGCATTTCACGTTCTTGTCTTCCCCGAGAAAATCCTTAAAAAAATCGTGCATGGATTAGGGTTTAGGGTTCAAGGTTTAGGGTTTTCATATTAAGGGAGCTGAAAATACAAAGGAAAATTCCAGGCAGTGCTTTATGTACGATTGAAATCTCATTATGAACAATATGGGTTTAGGGTTAAGGAATTTCGAGTTCAAGGTAGAGGGTTATCATAATGGGGTTCACATGTTCAATGTGCAAGATTAATTGAAAGTTGTAAATTAATCTGTCAATAATTGTTGAGTTTAGGGTTTTAAGTTTTAAGGTTTGGGGTTTTGATGAAGTTCACATGTTCATAAGGCAAAGAAATGTTTCATCTTGGAAATGTTCATAATGTTCAAGATTGAAGTTGGATGTGGTAAAAGTAATAAACTAAAAGAGTAAAATGATCTTAATTTTATCCCAATCCCACAGAGGGAATAAATAACCCCAAAAAATGAATTGGGAGTGGATGTGTCATTGGGGTTATGGAGGGAAGAAATGTTTTGAGATCTCTTATCCCAAGAATTTTTTTTTTCAATTTTTAAATTTTTAACTTTAAAAAGGAGAGAAAAGGAGTCTCTTGAAAGGAGCGATATGGGTTTACCAAGTTTTGTGCAATGTATCATTTCTCTCAACACAAAAACCCTAAAAAAACCTTATGGAAAGGGCGGTATCAAAAACAAAAAAATATATAATATTTTCTACCGTTGGCTTCCTGCTTATGATGCCAATCATTTAAATCTTTAACCGTTGGCTTCCTACTTATGATGCCAATCATTTAAATCCTTAACCTGTAAAATTCCATCTATAAGATCTTTGGGTTTTGCTTGAGATTGTTCTTAACCAGACTTTTATATTAATTTGTTTACATTGATCATTTATTGGGGGAAATGTGTAGTAGAAATATTTATTTTTTCAATCTTTTTTCCCTAACATTAACTTATCATTACATTATCCTTCAAGCTTCACACCTCACACCTTAGGATTACTTTTAATGCGTGTCTAGGTGGGGTAAGATGGAATTTCAGTTTTGTAGAATTAAACTACATTGCATAGCTTATTGTCGCATAAATTTAACAAAGCAATGCTTTCAACTACTCAACCATACCTCCTTTTCAATGATTTTTTTTTTGAACTGATAAAAGAGTTAGTAGTTTATAAAAAGATGTATATTTTTATAATAATTTATTCTTGGATTAAGTTAAAGTGGAATAAAGGAAGTTCATTTAACCTTTGATTTCAAAAGATTAAAATATTCCTTTTATGATTTATATGTCATCTAAACTTTGTCATTTAAATGTTCCACCCTAGGTCTAAATCATTTAATATATAATTGAATTATTTTCATTGTTAATTCTATTTAACCTCTTATGTGAACAAGGTAAGACACAATTTACTCAAATTTTATTGGTTTTAATATGCAAAAAAAAAGGTTAATGGAATAATGATATCCTTATTTTTTTTGGTTTGAACTTCAACTTGAAAAATGTGAATTAATCTCACATTAATTGTTGATCAATTGTTATTCAAGGTATAAACCAATGTTGGGTGGGTATCAAAAAAATTTAATAATTGATTATTTTACTTTTTTCATTTTATTTTTCAAGAGAGTTGAGATGGTTTTATAAAAAAATTCTTTGCTTTTAAATATTTTTTTCAATTATTTTTCTTTGTATTTGCAAAACTATTTTTTTCACAATTGGTAATTTTTGTTTCATTCATATTAACTGGTTATACTTAGATGATTCTTTAAATTAATTTGAAATTCAAATTGCTTTCTTGCAATCATTTCCAAGTATCTTAAGCAAGTTTCCAACACAAGAACCAAGTTTTCATTAAAAGTTTAAGAAAATACAAAAGAACATTAAAATAAAATTCTAGAACATTGAATGGCCAAGATAAAATTCATTGAATACAATGTGTAAAAATATTTAGGTTTCTTTTAATTCATCTCATTCAAATAAACCTTCAAACTTCTCTAATTCCCCCATTAATTTTATGTTAAACTTTATCAATTTTACCAAATTCAAAGGGGCCTTACAATTAGCCCTAACATTATTATGTCAATTCTTATTCACAAAGTTTAACTTTTCAAGGTTATTGATTACATGTGACATCTTGTTAAATTAATTAGTATGCCAACAAAAGGAAATTTTCTTTCAATTTCAATTTAAAAACCAACAATCCTTAATTCTTTTGAAGCCAATAAACCAATAATTGGGAACATGAATTTATATTTCCTCCACCATTCCATTGAAATGCATTTGATGTCTTTTACATTCACTTGATATCTTTGGAATATACAATTTTCAATTCACAAGTTCTCTCACAAGTTCACTAATTTTTACCACCACCTTGAAAATATCCAAATTGCAAAAACATTCAATTTTTTCAAGAAAAGAAGTTTCATCCTTCGATAATGGATGCAAATGATGGTACACCTTCCAATACATAGGAAACAAGGATTTTTAATCATATTTTTTAGATTTGCATGGCCACTCTTTGTTCCCGATCAATAAAAAATATATATAATAATATATTTGTATCTAGGATTTAACATTAGCGTGGATAACACATTTGGAATTCTCCTATCATCATATTTGTCAAGAAAAAAAGGAAAGAACTAATGATCCCACATACTTCTTTTTCATGTTCACTAGAAAAGATTTTCAATTCAAATCCAAATTTGAATCATCTTCCATCAAATTATCTAAAATGAGAGGAATAAGAGGATTATTATTATTTCCCTTTAGTTTAAAGCTCATGATTATGCTTACATGTAAGGTATCACTCAACAACCAATGAACCTTTAATCAATTTAAAGCACAAGTAATTATAATATGAGATAATCAATCAACAATAATTTGCACAATATATGCCATATGAGAGGGGGCAAGGGTGAGGTATATGACTAATGACCTTGACACTAGTTTATGTTTGTTGTAACATGGACAATGTTTTTTTCAAAATTGTAAAGCTTTTTAAAACATGATTACTTCACTTTGCAAACTTGCAAAATTAAATCTTATAATTAGAGGCTATAATTATACAATAAAATATTTTTAAATTGAAGAATATAATATCAAAATATAGTATTTTTTTTATTGGTGTGTTCAATTTTCATGGGTGGAGGTCTATTGTAACATAGCTTTCATCCACTCTTATTGCCATTTCCTTGATCTTTTAGGCCATTTTATACAATTATGTAAATATGATTAGTTAAATTTGATGGAAACATATTGAAAGCTTTGGTACATTTTTTCTTCAATAGTTGCATATTAATAGGCCTTAAAAAAAGGCATGTCCAAAACATGTCCCTTGAAAACTTTCCTCCATTGCCAAAGTGTCACATCTAATTACTGTAGTCATATTCATATTAGATCCTTCATTTTTCACATAAACAATGATTTTTTTGGCCAAACCGTATTGCTCTAAAAAAATCTTATATTTCTTACCAATGTTTGGCTTAAAGTTTCAAATATTGCAAATAAGTTAATTGTAATATGTTTTGGCACCCCATCTTTTCCCAAAAAAATCATAACCAATTTAGAAACATGTGCCCATTTGGACATAAAGAGATCAAACCTTGTAAAGCTCCACACAAATTTTGTTAAACTAGTAGGTTTTTAGGGGCTTTTTTTTTCCAACCAACTTTGGTAACAATTCTTGACAGAAGTTTTATTGGGAAAGGAACACAATGTGAGGGCATAACTTCAATATCAAGCACTTTGACTAAATGTTTTCAACAAATTCTAAATAGATAGATTTTTTTGACAACAACAAACCCATGTTCTCCAAAAAATCTTTCTACTACATTTTTTTTGTGTGTGGAAAGGGTCTATGATGCCAAAAAAATTAAAGATGACACTTGGACTTATTCTAGGCCTTTTTTTTCTTTGTAGGCCTAGGGGGGCCATTCGAATGTATTTAGGAAGCATCTAAAATAAAAAGATATTTATGGTCTGTTATGAAATAATGGAATATTTTGAAGATATTTGAAATACATTTTAGAATAAATTGGGTGTAATTTAAACACATTTCCAAAATTAACAATTTAATTTAGAATTAACTAAATACATGTTATGTCAAGAATGTAGCTATATAAGTAAATTCCAAAATTTCAAAAGCAATTTAAGTTTCCATTTCAAAATATGAAAGAAAAATGATTATGATTGTTGTTGGTTCCTATTAGCATGATTGCACCCAATTGGACTTATCCTCAACCTTGTTCATTGGTTGAAAATTGAAGGATCAACTACATTATTATAACACAAAACACAACACATAATTTGTGGCATCTTGACATCAACTTTTAGATTATCAATAACATAAAAAATGTGCAAGTCAAAAAAAATTATCATGATGCCTCCACTTAATTATTTGTTTGTGCATTCTTTTCAAATTCCAATGTGAATCATCATTTTGTGACTAGGAACTTGGCAATGTTTCAAACCTTTTAGACCTTTCATCCTCATTCATATCCCCCTTGAAATTTCATCTTCATTTGTGGAAATATCATCCAAAACAACTACTTTCATTCTTTACAAGGCATGTTATTGAGCCAAGGTTGAGAAACTCAAAATAACAAATGCTTTCCAAATTTTGTTAAGCATTTCAATTATTTATTATTAGTATTATATTTTTCTAAAATGAAAAAAATGAAAAAAAGGGAAACAATTATAAACATTTAGAAGCATACATGTTGCATAATGTACAATGTGTAATCATTCAATTTTAAAATGATGCATAATGCCAAAAAAATGTTGCTGTAAGTATATGTAAATGAAAAAATGTTGTATGTTCACAAGAATGCTTAACAAATGCATTGTAACTCCTTTTCATTTCAAATATAAGTTTGCATTAACAATGGTTGGTTTTGCAAAAATGAAACACCACAAAAACACATAGAAAAATTCAACATTGGCAAGAAATAAAAATTAACGAAAAAATATCACAAACACAAAAACTAACACATCAGTAAAACAAAAAGAACAAACACATAAATAAAACAAAGAACAAAAACATAAAAAAAAAAAATTGAATGACATATTTCTTCTTTGAGTTTGAGGTTGTTAAATTATAGCCTAAAACATAAACATTTACACCACCCACATTGACAACTTATACAAAGCAAAAGGAGAAGCATCAATAAAAAAAGGGGTGAAAACACCATGAGTAGCAACCATGAAGATTTAAATAAGAAGAAGTAATGGATGTATTTAATTAGAAAAATGATGAGTGTTCAAGATGTGAACAACAACCATGAAGAATGTTTGAATAGCAAAATGAACAACATTTGAACATTGCATAAACACAAGTTGCAATACTCGAATATGCACAACACTGTGAGTAGCAAGAAATGTTGTGTGACAATATCACAAGCTTTCAAACCCTTGACATTGATTTTTTTTTTGCAAATAATCTCACAAGTCATGAGCTATAGCAAGTTGCAACCATAGATTCTAATCCAAACGTGCTTTGCAAGCTTCAAGGCCTTTGTGACAAGGAGCAATGAAAGCACACAAATAATACATCAACACACAAAACATAAAAATGACACTTATAAAAAAATTCAAAAAAAATGCAAGAAAACACAAACAACAATGCAAAAATAAAATAAAATAAAAATGATTTAAACCAAGAGTAACAATGAAATGAAAAAAATGGCTAGAATGAACCACCCCCCATGATTACATCAGTTGGATGTTTTATCCATAGGATGGGTTGGATGATTTGCCTCTTTACTTTACATTAACCAACATTCTACTACAATCAATTTTTTTTGGCTACTGACCTTTGACCATTTTTTTTCATTCCCAAATTTTCCCAACCTTGACCTCCATACTACCCACCCACCTATCTACTTTACTGACCTAAATCTTAGCCCTACCAACGAAGTAACAATTAATCCTTTATTTAACTTGGCAAAACTCTTATCTTCTCTTGGCTAAACCTATATTTCTTTTTGGTTAAACTTATAGTGCCTCTTGGCTAAACTTCTATCTCTTGGCAAAACCTATATATTTTACTGGATAAATATCTATCTTTTGGTTAAACTTATATATCTTATTGGTTAACTTCTATTTCTTGGCTAAACCTATATTTCTTTTTTATTAAACTTATCTCTTTTGGTTAAACCTATATATCTTATTGGTTAACTTCTATTTCTTGGCTAAACCTATATTTCTTACTGGCTAAATTTCTATCTCTTAGCTAAACCTATATATATTACTAACTAACTTATATTTATTGGTTAAACCTATATTTCTTCTTGGCTAAACTTATATCTTTTGTCTAAAAGTATATTTCTTCTTGGTTAAATTTATATTTTTTGGCTAAACCTATATTTCTTTTTGGTTGAATTTATAAATCTTAGCTACAATATTCTCTTTTGGCTAAACGTATATATTTTAATGGCTAAACTTTTTTCTTTTGACAAAACCTATACTTCTTCTTGGTTAAACTTACATATCTTAGTTAAACCTTCTTCTTTTTTGGGTTAAACTTTTTTTTTGGGCCAAACTTATATCACTTGACAAAACCTATATATCTTATTGCTTAAACTTATTAATCTTAGTTAAACCTATATTTTTTCTTGGTTAAACTTGAATTTTTTGGTTTAACCTATATTTCTTCTTGGCTAAACTTTTATTTATTGGCAAAATTTATATATCTTATTGGTTAAACTTCTACCTAATTCCTATTCCAAAAATTAACTAACAGAGTAGATACATTTTTTAGTAATGCCACTTTAATTATTAGCAAAACATCTACTTATTGGAAAAAACCTACTTACCCACACATTATCATACCTACCTATGCACTTGCAAATTGGGGACTTTGATTGCAAAAATTATAATGTAAAATGTGGGTATTGCAATTGCAAGAATGTTTTTAGCAACAATCTTCTACATCCACTTTGGACCATTTAATGCAAGATGTATTTAATTTAATGAAGAAATAGGCTTGATAAATTTAGAGTTAAAAAAACATTAAACATTTATGAATATTTGCACAATTTTTAATATTAATCAATATCAATCCTAGGTTGGATTTTGGGGGGGGGAATTTGGCCAAATCTTCACTTACAAATACTTGCAACAAGATTCATTTTATCTCTTTTGAAGGTGAATGAAGAAAGTCTCGAGTTGGGCCTTCAAGTTGAAGTGACCACACTAAAGGTAAGAAAACAAACTCTTATTTCATTAATTTAATTTGTTTCTTTTCGTTATGTTTCAATTTTAATTCATCACTTGCTCCCAAAAGATTATTTTGTATGGCATTGTTATATGTTTATATAGTTATTAATTTTTATGACATTTACCATTAAATGTTTTTAGGTTTATATATAAATATTATGGGGTAATTAGTTTTAAACTCTAAGGCTAGTGTTTCCATTCATTATAATTTTTAGTTAATTGACTTTAAAATTCAAAACATAGTTGTTATAATAATTATTTTTGTTCCATTTGTAGTTTTTCTTGTATAATCATTAGGTTGAAAACATTTACCATCATGATTATTTAGGGTTTTAAGTTTAAGGTTTAATGAAATGTGTGTTGATTTATTTAGGTTGTGTTTTGAAATCAATATACAACTGCTTTGAATGTGTTATCATCCTTTAACATCAATGGTATGATTTTTTTTTAAAAATCATTTTCTTATGTTTTTTTATTGTTTTGTTCCTAATTTAAAGAACTCAATCTCCTTGGAAGATTTTAATATGGTCATCAAATTCCATTAAGAATGTTCCATGTTTGATATATGGATTTAACATTTTGGCTCTTATAAATAATGTGGATTTAAGGTCATATTGCCAATATTGCATTTTGCCACCCACATACAATGTGCATTTTGAAATTGTCATGTAGGCATTGCATTTCCCTCTCCCATATGTAGTCTGGATTAGGGTCATAATGTGGGTATTTCATTTTGGCCCCACATATAGTGTGCATCTTTAAATTGTGATGCGGGTATCGCATTTAGGGCTCCCACATATAATGTGGATTAGGGTCATAATGTGGGTATTACACTTTGCCCCCATGTATAGTGTGCATCTTTAAATTGTGATGCGGGTATTGCATTTAGGGCTCCCACATATAGTGTGGATTAGGATCATAATGTGGGTATTTCATTTTGGCCCCACATATAATGTGCATCTTTAAATTGTGATGCATGTATTACATTTAGGTCTCCACTACTAAAATTCTGTCATATGCAACCACCATGTTTGCAACTGGAATGCAATTGCCGGTTGCATGCAACAATGCAAGGTTTTTTATGCAACTATAATGGATTTTTGCCACCTTTTTGGGTGTGTATGCAACTATGGTGCAACTATGATCACCTTCATCCCAACCTTTGGATGATTTCTGTGATATATCATCGTATATATTT
>Ga0116230_10001742_pt1 | contig 20817 bp, 18 predicted proteins | sample S1TSphfallax_3_FD_88678 | JGI IMG/M metagenome (GOLD analysis project Ga0116230, IMG submission 88678) | Host-associated microbial communities from peat moss isolated from Minnesota, USA - S1T2_Fd - Sphagnum fallax MG | ecosystem: Host-associated > Plants > Peat moss > Unclassified | place... | reverse complement strand
CGGATGAGATAGAGCAGCATGTCGAGCGGTCCCTCGAAGGCCTCGAGGAACACCTCGAGCGCTTGCGGCGGGATGTACAAGTCGCGCGGCAATTCCGTGATCGGTTGGCCCTCCACCATCGCAAAAGGCATCTCACCCTGCGCCGGCGCCGGGCGTGGCGCCACGGCGGCTTCGGCCGGCTTCGCGGCATCTGACTTGACGATCTTCAGTTCGGGTTTCATCGATAATTGATCGCCATGGCCTGGCGCACCGCCTCCATCGTGTCACGCGCCGCGGCTCGCGCCCGTTCTGACCCTTCGGCAATGATACCCCGGACCAGTTCGGGATTCTCCTCGAACTCTGCCGCGCGTTTGCAGATTCCGCTGACTTCCTCCACCACCTTCTCGATCAGCGGCGCCTTGCATTCCAGGCAGCCGATGCCCGCGGTGCGGCAGTTCTGCTGCACCCAGGTCTGGGTTTCGGCAGTGGAATAAATCTTGTGCAAATCCCAGACCGGACATTTGTCGGGATCGCCGGGATCGGTGCGCCGCACCCGCGCCGGGTCCGTCTGCATGGCCTTCATTTTCTTCACCACCGAATCCGTGTCTTCACGCAAGCCAATCGTGTTGCCGTAAGACTTCGACATCTTGCGGCCGTCGAGGCCCGGCACCTTCGGGGTGGAGGTGAGCAGGGCATCCGGCTCGGGGAGGATGGCGATGCCCGATCCCTCGAGATAGCCCGTCAAACGATCGCGATCGGCGACGGTCAGGCGCGCATTCGACTCGACCAGCGCCAGCGCGCGCGCGAGCGCATCACCGTCGCCCTTCTCCTGGTACTCCTTGCGCAACGTGCGATACATATTGGCGTTGCGCGAGCCCAGGCTCTTGATGGCTTTTTCGACCTTCTGCTCGAATTCCGCCTCGCGGCCATAGAGGTGATTGAAGCGGCGCGCCACTTCTCGCGTGATCTCGACGTGCGCCACCTGGTCTTCGCCCACGGGCACGTACTGGGCGCGATAGAGAAGGATGTCAGCGCTCTGCAGCAGGGGATAGCCCAAGAACCCGTAGGTATCGAGGTCGCGATCCCGGAGTTGCGTTTGTTGATCCTTGTAGGACGGCACGCGCTCCAACCAGCCCAAGGGAGTGATCATGGACAGCAGCAGGTGCAGCTCCGCATGTTCCGGCACCTTCGACTGGATGAACAGCGTGGCCACCCCGGGGTTCAGCCCGGCGGCCAGCCAGTCGATGGCCATGGTCCACACATAGTCCTCGAGCTTCGAGGTGTCCTCATAGCCCGTGGTGAGCGCATGCCAATCGGCGATGAAGAAGAAGCACTCATATTTGTACTGCAGCTCGATCCAGTTCTTCAGCGCCCCATGATAATTGCCCAGGTGTAGAAGGCCGCTGGGCCGCATACCGGAAAGCACGCGACGATTTTGAATGGGCCCGCTCACGGCGGCCCCACCACGGCGGTGAATACCTGTCCGAGCACCTTGAGCGCGGGCTCGAACAGCCAATCCAGGCCATGCACCATTGAGATGCCGAGCACCAGGAACAGACCGAAGGGCTCGATCCGGCCGAACTGCGCGGCCCAACTCGGGGGCAACAAGCCGGAGATCACCCGACCCCCGTCGAGTGGCGGCAAGGGAATCAAATTGAACACCGCGAGCACGACATTGACGAACATGCCCGCCTCGGCCATGAGTTCGATCCACGCGACCACGGTCGCGTTTCCGGTGTTGAGGTGCGCCATGACGGCGAGTATGCCGCACCAAATAGCGGCCATGGCAATATTAGCCAAAGGACCGGCGAGCGCCACGCAGACCAACGCGCGCCGCGGATGGCGCAAGGTACTTGTCGCCACCGGCACCGGCTTGGCCCAGCCGATGAGCGGGCCGCCGATGGCGAGCAATACCCCGGGAACCACCAGCGTACCGATGGGATCGATATGCCGCATGGGATTCAAACTCAGTCGCCCGAGCAGCTGGGCCGTCCGGTCGCCGCAGAGCCGAGCCACCCATCCATGCGCCACTTCATGCAGCGTAATCGCGAACAGCGCAGGGATCGTCCAGATGGCAACCTTTGCGAGAAACCCACGTAAATCCAATGCTTGCACTCGTTATTTAGTAAAATACACGAGCTCAACTGCCCGCTCACGACCGGCATTATACGGTCGCCGCGTCCGCAAAGGGGGTGACGTCACCGCGCCCAACCCGGACGACGACCGCTCGATCGCCGGACAGGTCGATGACCGAAGTGGGGGTGAGACCACAATTGCCTCCATCCAGGACGAGATCAACGCTGTGTTCCAGCCGCTCGTAGATATCCCGGGCATCGGTGCGCGGCAGTTCCTCGCCCGGCAGTAACAGCGTGGAGCTCATCACCGGTTCGCCCAGTTCGGTCAACAGCATCGCGGTCACCGCATGATCCGGCACGCGTAGGCCAATGGTGCCGCGGCGCTCGTGCTTCAGCCGGCGCGGAGTTTCGCGCGAGGCTTTCAGCAGGAACGTGTAGGGTCCCGGCGTATGGCTGCGCAGCAGTCGATATTGAGAATTGTCGACCACGGCGTACTTGCCGACCTCGGCGAGATCGCGGCATACCAGGGTGAAATGGTGGTTTCGATCTGTCTGCCGTATCTCGCGGATCCGGTCCAAGGCCGCCTTGTCGCCAATGTGACAGCCCAGCGCATAGCATGAATCGGTGGGATAAACGATGACCCCGCCGCCGCGCAGGACGGCAACCGCTTGCCGGATGAACCGCTGCTGCGGCGAAATGGGATGAAGCTGTAAATAGATGCTCATGTTCGTCGGTTATCATACGCTCATGAGCCAACTACTCGAGTGGTCCCCGCTGGTCGTCTTCTTCGTGGTATTCAAGATCTGGGGCATCTATTGGGCCACCGCCTCGCTGATGGTGACCAGCGTGGCCCTGATGTCGACCCACAAGCTGCTCAACGGCTACTACAAGAAGATGCATATCGTCACCGTTGCCCTGGTGCTGGTGCTCGGGACCGCGACGCTGGTCCTGCACGACAAGCGCTTCATTCAGTGGAAGCCCACCATCTTGCTCGGCTTCGCCGCCCTCGCCTTTCTGGGCAGCACCTTCATCGGCCGCCGCCCGCTGGCGCGGCGCATGCTCGAGGGCGTGTTCAGTGAACCGCTCGAACTCCCGCGCTCGTGGTGGGCGTTGCTGAACGTCGCCTGGGCCATCTGGTTCGCCGTGCTCGCCGTCGCCAATATCTACATCGCCCGCAATTTCACGGAAGACTTCTGGGTCAATTTCAAGGTGTGGGGAATCACGCTGGCCATGGTGGTATTCATGATCCCCCAGGTCATTTGGCTGAATGGCAAGACCCGCCCGGCGGCGGCGGGACCTTAGGTGCAAAAGCGCGACGACGGCGTGGCAGGATCACGCGCGGAGCGGCTGCGCGCCCGGTTGCAGGAGCGCTTTGCGCCCTCGCAGCTCGACATCCAAGATGACAGTCATCACCACGCCGGCCACGCCGGCGCCGCCGGCGGCGGCAGTCATTTTCGCGTGCGCATCGTCGCCGAGGCCTTCCGGGCATTGCCGACCCTGGCTCGTCACCGCCTGGTCTACGCGGCGGTGGACGATATGCTGAAGGCTGAGATTCACGCCCTCGCCATCGAGGCGCTACCGCCGCCAGCGATCGAGCAAGGGCCACCCCCCATTCATCGATAATTGGTGGGATCGTCAGGTAAAGGCTAAACTGCGGCCCCCGGGCGCGCCGGCCACATCGGCCAAGTCGCCTTTATGTTCGTGAGGATTCAAATGACCCAATCTCTTCGTGCGGTGGCGAACCCTGTTGCCGCGGTGGCTGCCCTCCTCGTGTTGACGGCATGCAACAAATCCGCGCAGCAAGCGGTCCCCGCCGCGCCCGCCGCCAATGCGCCGCCCCCGGTGGCGACGGTAAACGGCGCGCCGATTCCGCGCGCCGATTACGACGCGTTCTTGAAGAACCTGCTGCAAGGCAAGCCCGGCACTGAGTTGACCGCCGATCAAAAGAACCAGGTGCTCGACGAGCTCATCACCATGAAGCTCGTCTCCGCGCAGGCGGACAAGGACGGGCTGGAGAACGATCCCGACGTCAAGGCGAACCTCGAGGTCGTGCGGATGCGGATCTTGTCGGACGCCGAATCGCAGAAATACCTCAAGGGCAAGGAACCCACCGACGCGCAATTGCACACCGAATACAACACGGCCATTGCGACCATGGATAAGACCGAGTATCACGCCGAACACATTCTTGTCCCCTCCAAGGAACAGGCCGAGGCGCTCATCAAGAAGATCGACGGCGGCGCCAAGTTCGAGGACGTGGCGAAAGCGAACTCCACCGACAACTCCAAGACCAATGGCGGCGATCTCGGCTGGTTCACGCTGGCCCGGATGGTCAAGCCGTTCGCCGAAGCGGTCAAGGATCTCAAGAAGGGTGAGATCACGCAGCAGCCGGTACAAACCCAGTTCGGCTGGCACATCATCAAGCTGCTCGACACGCGCGACGTCGCACCGCCGCCGTTCGACCAGGTGAAGGCCCAGGTGACGAAGGCCGTCATCCAAAAGGAACTGATTGCCTACGTCGATGAACTGAAGAAGAACGCCAAGATCGAGAAGCACCTGAACTGAGCGACCCGGAGCCTGTCTCGAGACCGCAGACAGGCTCCGCCGCCGGTCACTTCAGCAGGTTGAGCAGCCCAGCCTCGTCGAGAATGGTAATGTTGAGTGTTTGTGCCTTGCTGAGCTTGGAACCGGCATCGGCGCCGGCTACCACATAATCCGTCTTCTTTGAGACGCTGCCGCTGACCTTTCCGCCGCGGGCAGTGATGGCCTCCTGCGCCGCGTCGCGCGTCATGCCGGATAGGGTGCCCGTCAAGACGAACACCTTGCCCTCGAGGCTGCCGCCCTTAACCTTGACGACGTCGGGCCACGAGACGCCGCACGCCATCAGTCGATCAACGATGATCGCATTCTCGCCGTCGGCGAACCATGCAGCGACGTTCGCCGCCACGACCGGTCCGACGTCCGGCACCGATTGAATCTCCTCCGGCAGGGCACGGCGCAACGCGTCGAGATCGCCCACGTATGCAGCGAGGTTCGCCGCGGTCGCCTCGCCCACATCACGTATTCCGAGGGCGTAGAGAAATCTCGGCAGTGTCGTCCGCTTCGCGGCGACGATGGCGGCGGCGAGCTTTCGCGCCGACTTCTCGCCGATGCGATCGAGCGTCGCCAGCCGCTCGGCCGTCAGGTCGAATAGATCGGCTGGTGACTTGACCCAATCGCGCTCGACCAGTTGGTCCACCAGCTTCTCGCCCAATCCCTGGATATCCATCGCCCGGCGCGAGGCAAAGTGAATCAGCTCTTCGCGGCGCTGCGCCGCGCAGCGCCGCCCACCGCTGCAGCGGGCCACCGCCTCGTCGGCCGCACGCAGCACCGGCGAATCACAGACCGGGCAGCGGGCCGGCAGCAGGGTCAGATCCGGGGTGGGCAGTACCCGTCGTTCGGTCATGACCCGAACCACCTCGGGTATGACGTCGCCGGCGCGACGGATCACCACGGTGTCCCGCACCCTGACGTCCTTACGCTCGAGCTCATCCATGTTGTGCAAGGTCGCGTTGCTGACCGTGACCCCGCCCACGAAGACCGGTTCGAGTCGCGCCACCGGGGTCAGTGCACCGGTGCGGCCGATTTGGAACTCGATGTTCAGCACGGTGGTCAACGCCTCCTCCGCCGGGAACTTGTGCGCAAGCGCCCAGCGCGGCGCGCGCGCGATGAAGCCCAGGCGACGTTGCAATTCCATGTCGTCGACCTTGTAGACGACGCCATCGATCTGGTACGGCAGACCGGCACGCGCGGCGCCGAGGCTCCGGTAGTACTCGAGACAGTCATCGACCGACTCGACGGCGCGCGACTGCGGACAAATCTTGAAGCCCCAGAGTTTCAGCTGCTGCAGCAGCTCCGTATGGCGCGTCGGCAACTCGACACCCTCGACGTAGCCGACTCCATAGATGAAAAGATCGAGCGGACGGGCGGCGGTCATGCGCGAATCGAGCTGCCGCAGACTTCCCGCGGCCGCGTTGCGCGGATTGACGTACGGCTTCTCGCCACGCGCCAAGGCCTGCTGGTTGAAACGCTCGAAGCCGGCGACCGGCATGAACACTTCGCCGCGTACTTCGAGAACGCGCGGCACCGCGGCGCCCGGCGTGGCGGCGCGCAGCTTCAGCGGCAACGCGGCGATGGTGCGCAAATTCTGCGTGACATCCTCGCCGGTTTCGCCATCACCGCGGGTTGCGCCCTGGACGAAGATGCCCTCGTCGAATATGGCGCTGAAAGCCAGCCCATCGAGTTTCGGTTCCGCGGAATAACGGACCGGTTCGGTCGTCTTCAACCGCTCGCGGACGCGCCGGTCAAAGTCGCGAACCTCCTCGTCGCTGAACGCGTTGTCGAGCGACAGCATGGGCACTCGATGCCGGACCGCGCCGAATGCGGCGACCGGCGCCGCGCCCACGCGCTGGGTCGGCGAGTCGGCGCTGCGCAGCTGGGGATGGTCGTTCTCGATCCCCTTCAGCTCGAGCATCAGTCGATCGTACTCGGCGTCGGGCACCTCCGGATCGTCGAGTACGTGATAGCGATGGTTGTAGCGCTCCAGCAGCTCCCGCAATACGGCCACGCGCTCCGCCGCTTGTCGCTCTGCGCCCGCCACGTCGCTCAGTCGATGCTCAGCATGGACTGAAACTGCAGCACGTCCTCGCGCATCGCCTCGAGCCGCTCCGGCGACAACAAGACCCCGCTCGAGTCCTGCACCGTGCCATGCAGATCGTGTGCGAGTTCCACAGCCGTTCGGATCAGCGCATCGAAGGTTTGCACGGGTTCGGCCGGACCCGGCAGCACCGCGAACAGTGTCACCCCGGGGAATTGCTGCCTCGGCATGCTGCTGACATTGAACGTGCCGGGCTCCACCAGGCTTGCGGCACAGAAGAGGCTTCGACCATCGGCGTGGCGACGATGGAATACCTGGTAACGGCCGAAGGCGAGTCCACGGTTCTCGAGCGTCGCCATCAACACCGCGCCATCCCACGGGACCGCGCCCGTGGCACAGACGCGCACACCGACGATGCGTTGCAGTTGGCTGGCATTCGCCGCCTGCCGGGAACCGGACGCCGCCGTATCGATGGTCGGCGCGATGGCCGGCGCGATGGCCGGCGCCGACGTGGCGGGCGGCGGCTTGGGCGCGTCGGCCGGTGAGGGTTCGGAAGCCTCGCCAGGCGCGGTATCCCGGGTAGTCCCGCTCAATGCCACCTCACTGTCGAGCACGGGAATATCGCGAACGTCGATCTGCACCGGCGCGGCGGCCGACGGCGTCGCGACGGCCGGCGAATAGGCGCTCATCGGCACATCGTCGATCTCGACCGACTCGAAGTCTGCCGTCCGAATGCTCAAGGGCTCGAACGGCGACACGCCCCAATCGCGCGAACCGCCGAAGGTGGCCGGCGCGTCCACCCCCGGCGCATGCGGCATATCGTCGTGTCGCGCATCCTCCCGCTCGTCCGCGTCGGCACGCGGTTCATCGCTGTGAGCGGAGTCATCGTCGGGCGGCGGCCTCCGCATGAGCGAACCACTCGTGGCGGTGCTCTCGCGCAGCTCTGGATTACCCGGCGCCTGACGCGAACGTCGCGCGCTCCACCACCAGATGGCGAAGAGCAGCGGTACGCAAATGGCCGCCAGGATCCAACGCAGCTCGCTCGCCAAGATGCGATTCCTACATCGCTGCCATGCGCACGGCCTCGTCCACGTCGACCGCGACCAATCGGGATACACCCGGTTCGTTCATGGTGACGCCGACCAACTGCGACGCCAACTCCATCGTGCTCTTGTTGTGGGTGATGAAAATGAACTGCACGCTGGCCGACATTTCCCGCACGATGTCGCAGAAGCGACCGACATTATTCTCGTCGAGCGGCGCGTCGACCTCATCGAGCAGACAGAACGGCGCCGGATTCAAATCGAAGATCGCGAATACCAAGGCCACCGCCGTCAACGCCTTCTCACCGCCCGAGAGCTGGCTGATGGTGCTGTTGCGCTTGCCCGGCGGCCGCGCCATCACCGAGACGCCGGCGCCCTCGGATTCCTCGCCGGTCAGCTCCAGGTACGCATGACCGCCGCCGAACAGCCGCGGAAACTTCTCCTTCAAGCCGGCGTTGACCCGGTCGAACGTGTCCTGGAAGCGGGTGCGTGTCTCGCGGTCGATTTTGCGCATAGCCGTCTCGAGGGTCTCCAAGGCATCGGTCAAATCCTTGCATTGGCGATCGAGATACTCCTTGCGTTCGGACTGTTCCTTGAACTCGCCGATCGCCGCGAGGTTCACCTGCCCCAGCCGCTCGATCTTCGCCTTGGTTTCCTCGAAATGTGTCTCCCAAGCGGGGACTGTCGCGTCGTGGGCCAGCTGCGCCACCAACTCCTCGAGCGCGAAATGGGTGGACGCCAGTTGTTCGACGATGCTCTCGCGGCGCACGCGTATCTGCTGCGCGGCAAGCCGGGACTCATCGAGCGCAGCGCGCGCGGCCTCGACGCGCTCCTCGATGGCCTTCAACGACTGCTCGCGCTCACGCAGCAAGGCGTCCAGTTCGTCACTGGCGAGGCGCGCCGCATTGAATTCGGTCTCGATGTCGGCACGCACCTGCAGCGCGGTTTCCAGTTGCTCATGCATCGCCGCGAGCGGCGCTTCGCCCGATTCAAGCTGCACCGCCAGCTCGTCACGGCGCACCACCAATCCCTCGAGTTGTTTCTCGACGCGCACCAAGGTCGAGGCCAACGAGCCGTGCGAGGAGCGCCGCGCCTCGACCTGCAACGCCAACTCGCGCGCCACCTGCCGCACCGCCTGCGCACGACTCCGCGCGGCAGCCTGCTCCGTGCGCAGCCGCTCGCGGTCCGCCTCCAGCGCCACGCGCTTCGGCTCCAACGCGGCGAGTGCGTCGATGGCTGTTGCCATTCGCGCCCGCGCCTGACCCAGCTCGGTATCGGTACGCTCCAATTCGCCCTGCAGATCGTTGAGGCCGGTCTCGAGTTGCCCCAGACGTCGAGCCGTATCGGCATTACGAGCGGTCGCCGCCTCGAGCGCCGCGCGCCGGTCGACGTGCTCGCGATGCAGCCGATTGACCTCGGTTTGCAGGCGGTCGCGCTGGTCGTCGTGCTCACTGACCCGCTCGCGGGTGAGCAGCAAGCGGTGTTCGGATTCCTTCACTTCCTCCGCCAATCGATTCACCCGGACGCGGATTTCGCGCAGCGACTCCTCACGCTCGATCACCCCGCTGTGCGGGTCCTTGTCCCGCGACAGCCGCAGCCAGTCGCTCGCCAGCCAGACGCCATCACGCGTCACCACCGACTGACCCGGCTGGAGCCGCCGCCGCAGCGCCATCGCCTCGGCGAGCGTATCGGCGGTGAACACCGACGTAAGCACCGAGCCCAGCAGCGGCGTGCCCTGCACCTTCGCTTGCAGCGAGGCTGCATCGGTGGTCGCAGGCGAGCCCTCGGCGCCGCCGGCGACGATGGCCAGCTGGCCGCCGTCGAAGCTGCCGAGCAGCTCCGTGACATCCTCCAGGCCCTCGACACACACCGCCTCGAGGTACGCGCCGAGCACGGTCTCCACCGCCCGCTCCCAACCGCGGTCAACCCGTAACTGCTGGCCGACGCGCGGCCGCTGATCGAGTGACTGCGCCTGCAACCACTGCGTCACCTTGCCCGACACCCTGCCGAGCGCCGCCTGCTGCAACGCCTCGGTGGACACCTGAGTGCCGAGTGCCTGCTGCCACTGTGCTCGCAACGCGTTCAACGCCTGGGTCTGTTCGCGTTCCCGCTCCCGCGTCTCGGCGAGTTGCCCGAGCAGCTCCTGTAACTGCTGGCTCGCCGTCTGGCCGGCCTCGCGCGCCGCCGACGCCTGCAGGGTGAGCTGCTCCAACGAGTCGACCGGTTGCTGTTCGGCGAGCGTCGTGCGCTCCGACTCCTGTCGATCACGCTGCTGTAAGGCGCGGCGTTGCTGATTCTCAAGCTGTTCGATGCGCGCGCGCTCGACCTGGGTTTCGCGCTGGCATCGACCGACCGCCTGGGCATGCTCATCCCAGGTGTGTTGCCATGCCGCCAGCGCCTGCTCGCAGCCGTCCAACAGCACGGCTGCCGCCTTCTCATCGGTGTTCGCGGCATCGAGACGAGGCAGGAGCGCGACGAGTTCCGTCTGCAGCGACTCGAGTTCGACGCGATCCCTCTCGAGCACGGCCGACAGCTCCCGCACCTGGCCTTGGGATTGCTCGAGATCGGCGGCCCGTCGCTGGCGCAATTCACGGGCATGCTGAATGTTCTGTTCAATGCGGGTGACATCGGCGCCGGCGCCGTAGAAGCGCGCCTGGATCGCCGCCAACGTCTCCGTCCGCGTTGCTTGATCGACGCGAATCTGCTCGATCGCCGCCTCGGCCTCACGCAGATCCGCGAGCACGGCCTGCATCGCGGTCTCGCATGCGGTGACGGCCGCATCGCGCTGCAACGACTCCTCGTCCAGGGCCTTCAGCCGCAGCGCCAGCAATTCCGCCTGCAGCTTGCGCTCCTCCTCCTTCAATGTTTGATAGCGCCGCGCGGTCGCCGCCTGGCGCTGCAGATGCCTGATCTGTTTCTCGACCTCTTCGCGCAAATCATTCAGGCGATCGAGATTTTCACGGGTCTGGCCGATCCGGTTCTCGGTCTCGCGGCGCCGCTCCTTGTAACGCGAAATGCCGGCGGCCTCCTCGAGGAAAGCCCGTAAATCGTCGGGCCGCGCTTCGATGACGCGCGAAATCATGCCCTGCTCGATGATGGCGTAGCTGCGCGATCCCAAGCCGGTGCCGAGGAACAGCTGCGTGATGTCCTTGCGCCGCACCTTCATGCCGTTGATGAAGTAATCCGAACTCCCATCACGGCTCACGGCACGACGCAGCGCCACTTCGTTATAGTTCGCGTACTCACCGCCGATCTTGCCGTCGGAATTATCGAAGACCAGCTCGACCGAGGCAGTTCCCAATGGCTTGCGCGCGGATGAACCGTTGAAAATGACGTCGGCCATCGAGTCGCCGCGCAGATGTTTCGCGGAAATCTCGCCCATCACCCAACGCACGGCATCGATGATGTTCGACTTGCCGCAACCATTCGGACCCACCACGCCGGTAAGACTGCTCGGGAACGTGACGGTGGTTGGATCGACGAACGACTTGAAACCGGCGATCTTGAGTTTGGTCAGGCGCATCAGTCTTTTTAACCTTGATATCAGGCCAGCGCACGTCGGGCATAACCCTCGCGGCGTGATGCCAACTGGCCGGGTAGTGTAGAGGCGCGTAGTGTAAAGTAAACGTCACTTTCGTAAACCCCTGACGTGCACGTCGAGCCATGAACGAACCCAACCGCAACCTGGAAACATTTCCCAACCCGGCGATCGGCCGCGACTACACCATTCGCATGACCATCCCTGAGTTCAGCTGCCTCTGCCCGAAGACGGGGCAGCCTGATTTCGCCACCCTGAAGCTCGAATACGTACCGGACGAACGCTGCGTCGAACTCAAGTCCCTGAAGCTCTACATCTGGTCCTATCGTGATCGGGGTGCCTTTCATGAAGCGGTGACCAATGAGATCTGGCAGGACCTGGTGACGGCCACGGCGCCCAGATTTCTCCGCTTGACCGCCGAATTCAATGTGCGCGGTGGGATCTACACCACCGTGGTTGCCGAACATCGCAAACCGGGCTGGAATCCCGCCCCACCGGTGGCTTTGCCATAAGCGGCGGCCGCGCACGCCGCCGCCCCCCGCACCGGCCCGGTGTTTGTCTTTTCAATCATGGAGTTAGATAAATAAAATATGTTGCACGGATAGCCTGTACACGACTTCAGGCGCCGGTATAATCGCGCGCTCTCTCATAAAGAGGCGGAGACGGTAATGCCCTCGAAAAAACCGAATAAAGCGGCCAAAAAGCCAGGAAAGGCGAGCCCAGGGAAGGTTAAGTTGAAAGTGGCTGCCCCAAAAAAGGCAGCAAGACCGCCTGCCAAACCCACGCCCATCGCCACATCGAAGGTAACAGTGAAACCCCAGAAGCCCGTTCCCAAAGCCGCTCCGGTCAAGACCGCCGCGGCGAAATCACGTCCTAAACCCGCCACCACCAGCGAAGCCAATACCGACGACGCCGTCGTCGTCAACGAGAAAGCCGCGCCGCTGAAATTCGATACCCGGCCCTTGGTGATCCCCACCCGGCCGACGCAGAATGATGACGATGGCGATGTCGATCCGGCCATCGCCGCCAGCCTGTTGGCCGGTCCACGCAATGTAAAGCCTTACATCGCGCGGCGCGGCGAACAGTACATGAACAAGGAGCAGTTGGAGCATTTCGCCCGCATCCTGCAAACCTGGAAACGCGACCTGATGGTCGAAGTCGATCGCACCGTCCTGCACATGAAGGACGAAGCGGCCAACTTTCCCGATCCGAACGATCGCGCCACCCAGGAGGAAGAGTTCAGCCTCGAACTGCGCACGCGCGATCGCGAGCGCAAACTGATACGGAAAATCGACGAAGCATTGAAGCGCATCGAAGATGGTTCCTACGGCTACTGCCTGGAAACGGGCGAAGAGATCGGCATCAAACGTCTCGAGGCGCGACCGGTGGCGACGTTGTCGGTCGAGGCGCAGGAGCGGCGCGAACGCCGCGAAAAGCAGTACGGCGACCGCGACGACCGTTACCGCTGAAACCGCTGCCGGCGGCAGGCCGACGGGGTACGTCGGCCGCTTTGCCCCCTCGCCGACCGGCCACTTGCACTTGGGCTCGCTCTACACCGCCGCAGGCAGCTTTCTGGATGCGCGAGCACACGGCGGCGAATGGCGCCTGAGAATCGAAGACATTGATACGCCCCGGGTCGTTCCAGGGGCGGCCGACGGCATCTTGCGCACTCTGCAACGTTTCGGCCTCGAGTGGGACGGCCCCGTGGTGCGGCAAAGCGAGCGGTCCGAGTACTACGAGTCCGCGATCCTGACCTTGCGTGAACTCAAGGCAACCTTCGCCTGCTCCTGCAGTCGGTCTCAATTGGCGGCAGACGAACGCTACCCCGGCTATTGCCGCGACGGACCGCTGGAACCCGATCGGCCGCTCGGGTTACGGCTGCGCGTGGATCCCGGAGCCGTGGTCTTCACCGATCGGATTCAAGGCCGCTTCCGGCAGGATGTGGCTGCCACGGTCGGCGATTTATTGCTACGCCGTCGGGACGGATTGTTCGCGTACTTGCTGGCGGTAGTCGTGGATGACGCGGCGCAGCATATTACCCATGTCGTGCGCGGTGCCGACCTCCTCGATAACACCCCACGCCAGATGCTCTTACAACGGCTCCTCGGCTTCGGCCCACCGGCCTATGCGCATCTGCCGGTGCTGGTTGAAGCGAACGGCGACAAGCTCGCGAAGGCGCGTCGCAGCGTGCCGGTGAATGCCCAAGAGTTACTGCCCACCCTGATGCACGTGTTCCGCCTGCTCGAACTCGAGCCCCCACGCGAACTCGAGAATGGCTCCCTGTCAGAGGCCTGGCGCTGGGCGGTGCAACACTGGCGGATCGAGCGCATACGGCGGCGCCTGACCCTGAGCGCCGACCCCCAGCCGCCATTCTAAGTTAGAAAGCGCACCGTGGTGGCCGACTTCGTTATGCAAACCTTAATTTGCCTTCGCGCTGCGTTGCGCTATGCTCTGTCAAGATGAGTCAAGATGGTAGTTGGCATCTGGGCACGTATCGGAATTCCCCGATTGCGCGTCGACTCAACACGAGCGAGGGAGCCCATGAGCGAACCGCGAGTGATTAAGAAGTACCCGAATCGGCGCCTTTACGACACCGTAGAGAGCCGCTACATCACGCTGTCTGATATCCGAAGATTGGTGGTCGATCACATCGATTTCGTCGTCGTCGATAAGAAAAATAATGCTGATATCACACGGAGCATCCTGCTCCAGGTGATTGCCGAGCAGGAGCACCTGCCCGAGCCCATCTTGAGTCAGGATTTCATGGTCAATGTCATCCGCTCCTATGGCAGTTCCTCACACGACGAGGTGGGCGGTCACCTGGAAAGGTCTTTACGGTCGTTCATCAATGAACATCCGATCCAGGCGCGTGAACGGTTGAAGCCTTTTCCGGCAACACGGCCGGGCGAGGAGGTGTTCAAGACGCCTCTCGTCCCGAACCGCGAGGCTTCAAATCTACCCAAGTAACAACGGCGCCGCCGGGCGCCGTGCTAACCTGCTACTCGGCCGGTGGCGGCCGAGTAGCAATATCGAGTGACGCCCTGCTATGCGGCGTCGACGTTGCGCATGGACAGACGGACGCGGCCCTGCCGATCGACTTCCAACACTTTCACCCGCACCACATCGCCCTCTTTCAGCTTGTCGCCGACGCGCTCGACCCGCTCCTCCGAAATCTGGGAAATGTGCACCAACCCATCGCGACCGGGCAGGATGGTGACGAACGCGCCAAAATCCATCAATCGCGCCACCTTACCCTCGTAGACACGCCCTACTTCGATATCGGCGGTGATGAGTTCGATCCGGCGCTGCGCCTCGCGGCCCGCCGCGCCCTGCACGGAGGCGATCTTCACGGTGCCATCGTTCTCGATGTCGATCGACGTCCCGGTTTCCTCGGTGATCTGACGGATCACGGCGCCGCCCTTGCCGATCACGTCACGAATCTTTTCCGGATCGATTTTCAGCGTGATGATGGTGGGCGCCCACTCCGACATGTTCTCGCGCGGCTTGGAGAGCACCTTGTTCATCTCACTGAGAATGTGCAGCCGGCCGCTCTTCGCCTGATCGAGCGCGACCTTCATGATCTCACGCGTGATGCTGGTGATCTTGATGTCCATCTGCAGCGCGGTGATGCCGTCCTTCGTCCCGGCCACCTTGAAATCCATGTCGCCGAGGTGATCCTCGTCGCCCAGGATGTCGGTGAGCACCGAGAAGCGATCGCCTTCCTTCACCAGTCCCATCGCAACACCGGCCACGGGCGCCTTGATCGGCACACCGGCATCCATGAGCGCGAGGCTGCTGCCGCACACTGAGGCCATCGAGCTAGAGCCGTTCGACTCGAGAATCTCCGACACGACGCGGATCACATAAGGAAACTTTTCGATGCCGGGCATGACGGCCTTGACGCCCCGCTTGGCCAGATTGCCGTGGCCGATCTCGCGACGCTTCGGCGAGCCCATCATGCCGGTCTCACCGACGCTGAACGGCGGGAAGTTGTAATGCAACATGAACGGCTCTTTACGCTCGCCAGTCAGTCCGTCGATCACCTGGGCATCACGACCGGTCCCCAAGGTGGTGACCACCAGCGCCTGGGTTTCGCCGCGAGTGAACAGCGCCGATCCATGGGTTCGCGCGAGTACGCCGGTACGAATTTGAATCGGTCGCACCGTCTTGGTATCGCGCCCATCGATGCGCGGATGACCGTCCAGAATCCGCTCGCGCACCAGGCGATATTCGAGGTTGAAGAATTCCGTGCCCACCTGCTCGGCGGAGAACTTCGGCGCCTCACCGCCGGCCAACGCCGCCACGGTGGCCGACTTGATTTCGCCGATCTTCGCATAACGCTGTTGCTTTTCCGTGATCGCATAGGCATCGGTCAGATTCTTTTCGGCGATGGCGCTGACCGCCGCCTTCAACTCGGTATTCGCGGCCGGCGCGGCCCACGTCCACTTCGGCTTGCCCGCCTCGGCCACCAATTCATTGATGGCCTTGATCGCCACCTGCATCTGTTCATGACCGAAGACGACTGCGCCGAGCATGACGTCCTCACCGAGCCCATCCGCTTCCGACTCCACCATCAGCACGCCTTCGGCGGTGCCGGCAACCACGAGATCGAGCTTCGAATCCAGCAATTGCGACGTCGTGGGATTCAAAATGTACTTGCCATCCACGTAGCCGACGCGCGCGGCGCCGACCGGACCCAAGAACGGCAGACCCGAAATGGCGAGCGCCGCGGAGGCGCCGATCAGCGAGGCGATGTCCGGATCGACTTCGGCATTCACCGACAACACGGAAGCGACGACTTGCACGTCGTTGGTGAAGCCTTCCGGGAACAGCGGCCGGATCGGCCGGTCGATGAGCCGTGAGGTTAATGTCTCCTTCTCCGTCGGCCGGCCTTCACGCTTGAAAAAACCGCCCGGGATACGACCCGCGGCATAGGTTTTTTCCTGATAGTTGACGGTCAACGGAAAGAAGTCACGGCCCGGAGTAGCCTTTTTCAAACCAACCGCCGTGACCAACACGACGGTATCACTGATGCTCACCAGCACCGCACCGTCCGCCTGACGCGCGAGTTCGCCTGTCTCGATGGTTACGGTGTGGTCTCCATACTGAAAACTTTTCTTCGTAGCGCTCACTGGGAGCCCCTTATGTCGGAATGATGAATGGGAAGCTTGGAGGGGATGACACCCTCGAATCGCCGCATCGCGCTAGGGTGTCAGCGGCGCAATCCCAGGCGTTCAACCACTTGCGCGTATTTGTCGGGAGTTCTGCTCTTCAGATAGTCGAGCAGCTTGCGCCGCTGATTGACCATCTTCAGCAGACCGCGGCGGGAAGCATGATCCGCCTTGTGCGTGGTGAAATGCTGGCTCAAGCCGTTGATACGCTCGGACAGCAACGCAATTTGAACTTCGGGGGATCCGGTATCAGCTGCGCTGCGCTGGAACTTGCCGACGACGTCGGTCTTTTCTTCACGAGTAAGTGGCATTGAAATCAAACCTCAATCAATAACTTAGACCTTTTAAGAAGGCGCGCATTGTACGCGCCAAGACCCCCGCCCTCAAGCAGGGATTCGCGGGTGTTGGCAGGAAATCAGCCGCAGCGGCACCAGACGGCCAGCCGGCCCGATGGCGCCCAAACCCACGAAACCCAAGCCCGGCGCATAGATCCGCACGTCGCCGGGCGGTTCCGCGGCAAGACTGACGGTCTGCCCCTGCCGAAATGCGGTAATTTCCGCCGGGGGAAGGTCGATTCTTCGCCAATCGCGCAGCGCGCCGTCCACGGGCAGCAGCAGGGACGGGCGCTCGGCGGGGGCCACCGCCTCCAAGGCTTCCAAAGTCCAGAGCTTTTCCTCGCGGAACGGCGCGACTCCCAGCCGCCGCAATTCCGTCAAATGGGCGATCGTACCTAGCGTTGCCGCAATATCTTCGGCCAACACACGGATATAGGCACCCTTGGTGCACTGCACATCAAAGTGCAAATCGGGCGATCGCCACTCGAGCAACCGCAATTCCAGGATCCGGATGGAGCGGGCCGCCCGTTCGCGGGTGATGCCCGCCCGCGCATACTCATAGAGCGGCCGGCCGTCCTGTTTCAGGGCCGAATGCATCGGCGGCACCTGGGCATAATCGCGCGGAAAACGCGCCAGAGCCTCCTCGATCTGTCGCACCGAATAATCCGCCAGCGTACGGCGCTCGATGATCGCCGACTCGAGATCCGCGCTCGACGTACGTTCGCCCAGACGCGCGGTCACCCGATAGGTTTTGTCGGCATCGAGCAGCTGGGTGCCGAACTTCGTGGCCTCGCCAAAACAGATGGGCAGCATCCCGCTGGCGAGCGGATCGAGCGAACCCGTATGTCCCGCCTTGCGCGCACCGAACAGCCATTTGGCGCGGGCGACGGCTCCCGCGGAACTCAACCCCAGGGGCTTATCCAGCAACAAAATGCCATGAACGTCGGCGCGCATCGCGGTCGCTACCGGAACGATCTCAAGGACGACGAGCCGGCGGCACGTAGTCGCCGGCGTCGACCACATGACCTTCGTCGGTATCGTCGCCTGACTCGGCCGGTGCCAACGCCGCGCTGGCGGGCTTGGTCACCGAGTCGATCAGCTGCGTCAGGCGCACGCCATGTTCGATCGACGTATCGAGTTCGAAGGTCAGCGTCGGCGTGTAGCGAATCATCAGCGACTTCGACAGCGCGTTGCGCAAGAATCCGGCCGCACTGGTGAGGCCCCGCTGCACATTGTCATCGGCTCCCTGCTTGCCGAACACCAGGTAGTACACCCGCGCCGTGCGCAGATCACCGGTGACGGACACCGCGGTGATGGTGACATTGCCGATGCGCTCGTCCTTGACGTCACGGCGCAGCAGCTCGGTCAATTCGCGCTGGATCTGCTCGCCCAGGCGGCGCGCTCTGTTCATGCGCTTCGCACAGAATTTACGGGGTCGAAGCCACCCCGTCCGACAGTTTCAAAGAGTGCGGGCAATTTCTACTCTCGAGTAGCACTCGATCTGATCGTTTTCCTGCACATCGTTGTAGTTCTTCACGCCGATGCCGCACTCGGTGCCCGCACGCACCTCGTTGACGTCGTCCTTGAAACGTTTCAGGGATTCGAGCGCGCCCTCGAAGATGACCACGTTGTTGCGCAACACCCGGATCGGAAAATTGCGCCGCACATAGCCATCGATCACCATGCAGCCGGCGACGGTGCCGAACTTGCTCGAGCGGAATACGCTGCGCACGGCGGCGAGGCCGACGATCTGTTCCTTCACCTCGGGCGACAACATGCCCGTGAGCACCGCCTTGATGTCGTCGATGGCCTCGTAAATGATGCTGTAATAACGGACGTCGACGCCGTGATCCTTGATGGCGGTCCGCGCCGCGGCATCGCCGCGCACGTTGAAGGCGATGATGCGCGCCTTCGATGCCGCGGCCAGGGTGATGTCGGACTCGGTAAGACCGCCGACGCCCGAGGAGACGATGTTGACCCCGACTTCGCTGGTCGACAACGCGTTCAAGGCGTCGCGCAACGCCTCGACACTGCCCTGCACGTCCGCCTTGACCAGCAGTTGCACCAGGTCGGCCTTGCTCTCACCCATGGTCGAGAACACGTCCTGCATGTTCGCGCTCTTCTGCGCGAGTTTCACGTCACGCGACTTCGCCTGACGATGCATCGCCACTTCGCGGGCCTTCCGCTCGCTCTCCACCACCAACAATTCGTCGCCGGCATTCGGCGCGCCGGAGAGCCCGAGCACCACCACCGGTATCGACGGACCGGCGGAATCCACCGGCTTGCCGGCCTCGTCGAACAGGGCGCGCACGCGCCCGAACTCCTGGCCGATCAACAGCGGATCACCGAGTTTCAACGTGCCGCGCAACACCAGCACCGTCGCCACCGCGCCGCGCCCCTTCTCGAGACTCGACTCGATGACGTAACCCGCCGACAAGCCCGTCGTCGGCGCCTTCAATTCGAGCACCTCGGCTTGCAGCAAGATGCTGTCGAGCAGTTGGTCGACGCCCTGGCCGGTGCGCGCCGACACCGGCACGAAGATGTTCTCACCGCCCCATTCCTCGGGAATCACGCCGTACTTGGTCAGTTCCTGCTTGACCTTCTCGGCATCCGCTTCGGGCTTGTCCATCTTGTTGAGCGCCACCACGATGGGCACCTTCGCGGCCTGCGCATGCTGGATGGCCTCGACCGTCTGCGGCATCACGCCATCGTCCGCACCGACCACCAGAATGACGATGTCGGTGACTTGTGCGCCGCGCGCGCGCATCGAGCTGAATGCCGCATGGCCCGGCGTATCGAGGAAGGTCACCATGCCCTTGGCCGTTTCCACGTGATACGCGCCGATGTGCTGGGTGATGCCGCCAGCCTCGCCCGCCGCCACCTTGGTGCGGCGGATGTAATCGAGCAGCGAGGTCTTGCCGTGATCGACGTGACCCATGACGGTCACCACCGGCGGACGCGGCACCACTTCCAGAGTCGAATCGGCTTCGCCCTGAAGATCGTCCTCGATGATGTTTTCCTTGCGCAGCACCGCGGTGTGGCCCATCTCTTCGACCACCAGCACGGCCGTATCCTGTTCGATCATCTGGTTGATGGTCGCCATCACGCCCATGTTCATCATGACCTTGATGACTTCGGTGGCCTTCACCGCCATCTTTTGCGCAAGCTCGCCCACGGTCATGGCCTCGGGGATGGCCACTTCACGCACCACCCGCGCGGTCGGCATCTCGAAGCCATGCTTGGTGTCGCTGTCGCTGCCGACGGAGCGGCGGCGGCCGTCGCGGGATTTCTTTTTCTTATGCCGCGAACTGACATCACCGACGATGTGCAGTTCCTGGCGGCCGTAGCGAGTGGCCTTGTCATCGACGACCTCGCGCACAGCCTTGCCGGGCTTGGCGGCGGCGGCGCTCTTGCGCTCGCGTTCGGCCTGTTCCCGGGCCGCAACCTCGGCCACACGACGCGCTTCCTCCTCGGCCGTGCGCTTGCGCACTTCCTCATCGCTACGGCGGCGGCTTTCCTCTTCGATCCGCTCGCGATCGAGTCGCTCCTTCTCGAGGCGTTCGGACTCGGCCCGCTCGAGGGCGGCTTTGGCCTGCTCCTCGGTTTCGCGCGCCTTGTCGATCTCCTCCTGCTGGACGCGCGCCTGATCCTCGAGGACCTCTCGCTTGACGTAGGTGCGTTTGCTGCGCACTTCGACGTTGACGGTGCGGGCCCGGCCCTGCGGACTCGCCAGTTTCAGTTCGGACTGGGACTTGCGGCGCAGCGTGATCTTCCGCGGAGCCGCATCAGCCTGCACGCCGTCCCGTCCATGACTGCGGCGCAGATGCGTGAGCAGTTCGTGCTTCGCATCCTCGCTGATCATGTCCTCCGCACCATCGACCCGGATGCCCGCCTGGTCGAGCTGCTGCAGCAGCCGGTCCACGGGCACCTTCAGCACCTCGGCGAATTGCGCGACGGTTACATCTGCCATACTTGCTCCTAAACCTTAGCTTCTTCCGCGAACCAGTGTTTGCGGGCATCCATAATCAACTCGGCGGCCT
>Ga0116230_10001740_pt1 | contig 20830 bp, 16 predicted proteins | sample S1TSphfallax_3_FD_88678 | JGI IMG/M metagenome (GOLD analysis project Ga0116230, IMG submission 88678) | Host-associated microbial communities from peat moss isolated from Minnesota, USA - S1T2_Fd - Sphagnum fallax MG | ecosystem: Host-associated > Plants > Peat moss > Unclassified | place... | reverse complement strand
TCTGAACTGGTCTCCGGAGGACTTCAAGGAGTTCGTACCAGATACCGCCGAGCTCGTCGATTCCGGCGAGCTTGAATTGTTTTAACCACCCATCAGGAAGTACGCACAATGGCACAGATTCTCATCGTTGACGACTCGAGCACGGTACGGGACGAGGTTTCGACTTGTCTCAAGAACGGTGGCCTAACCGTGGTAACGGCTGTTGACGGGAAGGACGGCTTGGTAAAATTAAAAGCCGACCCAGGCATCAAACTTGTCGTCTGCGACGTCAACATGCCAAACATGGACGGACTGACGATGGTCGAGAAGATTCGCGGCGAACTCGGCAACAAAACGTTCAACCTCATTATGCTCACCACCGAAAGCAGCCCCAATATGAAAGAGCGCGGCAAAGCGGCCGGGGTAAAGGGCTGGATCGTCAAGCCGTTCAAGGGTGCCGCGGTGTTGGAAACCTTCAAAAAGCTCGTGGCATAGAACCGGGGGCGGCGGCGACGCGCTAGGGTCGCCGCCTCCGCAGATCGAACGCGAGATGTCGTTGAACCGGTTGCCGGCATGCGCTCGGCAGGCGAGGCCGCTCGCTTCCTTGGCTGTTAATTATGGACTTTATTCATCGCCCTTCGTGCCCGGTCGGTCGTCATCCTGGGGCACGTTTCTCTCTCGGCAAGCACTTTGCGCGCATCTCGAGCCATCGGCCACCGCCCTCGCGGACTAGGGTCGATAAGGGAGCAGTGCCGCCAACGGTTCGGGGTGATGAATCAGCAGCCCCTGCACCATGTCTACTCCGATGGTATTCAATGCGTCGCGTACTTTGCTGCGCTCGACGCACTGCGCAATGGTCTTGATGTCGACGCCCTTCGCGACTTCGCAAAAGTAACGTATTGCTGCGTGGTTGAGCGGATCATGGAGACCGTTTATGTATTGTCCGTCGACCTTGAGGTAGTCGATCGGCAACATGCGAAGGTATCCAAAGGACGAGGCGCCCGCACCGACATCGTCCAGCGCAATACGCACGCCGAGCGACCGGACCTCCTTGAAGAATGCCTGCGCGTCGCACAAATGGGTGATGGCCGCGGTCTCGGTAATTTCAAAGCAGAGCTTCTTGGCATCGAATCGGGCTTCCTGCAGCATTCGAATCAGCTCGCGATGACACGACCGATCGCCGATCGAATGCCCCGATAAATTCACTGCGATGCAGTCGATGCGTTCCAGCGCGATCGCATCGCTCGAGAGCATGTCGAGTACCTGGTGGAGCATCCATTTATCGATCCGTGGCATGAGGTGGAAGCGCTCGGCGGCGGGCAGGAACGAGGCAGGCATGATCATCGATCCGTCGTCATCCCGAAGGCGTAGCAAGACTTCACAGTGAAGCCCGGCCGTGAATCCGTCGATTTGCTCGATACGCTGCGCGAACAGGACGAAGCGGTTCTCGTCGATGGCCGTCTCCAGTCGGTCCACCCATTGCATGGCGCCCTGAGGAGCCATGAGGGTGCTGTCCGACTCGGTCCAGAGATGGACGCGATTTCGCCCTGCGTGCTTCGCCGCAAAACAGCAGCTATCTGCGGCCTGCAACACGGCGGCCGAACCTTGCCACCGAAGATCGACCGGAACGACGCCGATGCTGGCGCCGATGCGATAGCGGCGCTCATCATGGGCAAAGCGATACAGTTCCACCTGGCTGCAGATTTTCTGCGCGATTTCCCGACCCTGTTCGATACTGCAGAACTCGAGGATCACGCCGAATTCATCCCCCCCCAACCGCGCCACCGTATCGCGTCCACGGACGGCTCCCTGCAACAACATGCTCACCTGGCACAACAATTGATCGCCTGCAGCATGGCCGCAGGCATCGTTGATTACCTTGAATTCGTCCAAATCGATGTACATCAACACATGGCCCTTCGCCTCGAGCTTTGCCGCTTCCAGAAGTCGCGATAGTCGCTGCTCGAACTCGGCTCGATTGATCAGGCCCGTCAATGCGTCATGGGACGCCCGGTGGCGCATCTGCGCGGCGAGGCGGCGCTGTTCCGACACGTCGTGAAAAACGACCACCGCCCCGAGAATCTGGCCTTTGGCATTTCGAATGGGCGAGGTCGAATCTTCGATGCCATAGTCCGCGCCTTGCCGGGAATGCAGTCTCGGCTGACCGGTGTCGGCGTCACTGAGGTTGAATACCTCCTTCAACGGCCTGGAACGAGCATCGTCTTTGGCCCACCCCGTCAGGCGCTCGGCGACGGGATTCAGCCACACGACGTGACCCGCCGGATCCGTCGTGATCACCGCATCGCCGATCGAGTCGAGAGTCACGCGTACTAAATCGTTGCTCTCAGCCAGCTCTCGTTCAAGCGTCTTTCGGCCGGTGACGTCCTGGATGGACCCAACCACACGCACGGCCACACCGTCCTCGAATTCAGCGACACTGGTAAAGCGAGTCCACAGGGATCGCCCCTGGGCCGTGAGGATTTCCAGTTCCAAGTCGTACGGCTCGGCCGCTGCGATGCATGCCTCGAAGTGCTTGCGGATGATCGGTATGGCCTCGGGGTTGTAGAAGTGCAGCGCGGTTTCAACGGTTGGCTGATAGCTGGACGCCACGCCGAACAGGCGCTTTATCTCATCCGACCAGGTCAATACGTTCTCGCGAATGTCGAACTCCCAGCCGCCGATTCCCGCCACGGCACCGGTGCGGGCAAGAAAACTTTCGCTCGCGCGCACCGCGAGGTCCGCTTTGCGCTGTTCGGTGATATCGGTCTGAATCGAATAGATCCCGACGACTTCGCCTCGTTCATTGCGCTCCGGGATCAGCCGTACCTGGCAATGACGCATCTGGTCATTGCTGAAGATGTCGATCTCGGTGGTGACTTCATCGCCGGTGAGAGCCGATTGCAGATAGGGCCCGATCTTCGAAAAACCACGCTCCCCGTAGAACTGCTGTGCACTCAAGTCGGGCAGTATTTGGGATTCGAGACCATGCCAGTTGCTGAAGGTGCGATTGATGAAACGATATTTGAGGTTCCGATCCAGATGGGATACGAGGCCTGGGATGTGGTCCATGACCTGCTGCAACCGTGCGGGGTCGTGAAGGGGATGCATGAGCGTGGTTCCCATGCGCTTGATGTACCGGAACAGGGCAACAATGGCCGCGGCACTTCCGGTATTGCGACGCTCAGCGAGCACTGTGGACCAGCTGTTTCGATTGCCCAATGGACCATGCAAAGCCCACGGCTGCGCCTAGATCGTTGCGTGTGCGGAGCAGGGGGCTATCGACGTTGGCCGCGGCGTCGTAGTTATCCAAGTCCAGTCCAACGAAGACGATGAAGGAGCGCGTCACTTGTCGAAAAGCGCTGAGCGTCAAGGTTGAGCCCAAGTACCCTGCGCGTGCGTCGTACGCTGGGCGGTCCGCGCGCGCATACTGCGGTTCGACCTCATAGTAATACCGTTGCAGGCTCGCCGTCGCAAACTGCGCGCCGATGCTCGCTCGGCCGCTCCACTGGCTGCCAAAAATCGCCCGTTCTTCGTAAGCGACATCGGGGGCGAAAAGCTGGCCTTGGCCGCGCAAACGGGACGAGAAATTGGTGGATATCGCTTCGCGAATCGCAACATCCACGGTTAGGCGCGAGGTTTCCGTCGGTTTGGCCACGGTGATTTCTGCCTTCGGTCCCACTTCGAGCAGGTAATCCAACGTCGGCATACCCTCGCGTGCGCCACCTCTGGAATTGCTCGCCAGACTACCGCCGCCGCTCAATTCCCATTCGACGTTGCCGCTCGACTTCTGCAGGCGTGGTCCATTGACGTCGGAACTGAACAAATCGCCGCGGTAGACGAAAAACGGCAGCGGCAGGGCGCGCACGCGATATTGATTCGATCCCGGATAGTCGGCGACGGCTCCCGCGAAGCCGCCGATCCCTGCCTCCCATAACGGTTTGGGCCCCGCACCCGTGGTGTCCGCAGCATCGACTGCGGGTGCAACCGTGTCCTCGGCGTGCACGGCGCGTCCGATGGCCAGAAGTCCGGCCAGCAATATCATGGGGACGCGCGTCGTTGGATCAGGACTGTTCAAGCATTTACTCCTGGGAAATACGAGATGTCGGTCACTCGAGGTGGAAGCTCATGAGCATCATCGCGGGCCGAGCCTTACGGCTCACTTACTGAATCGGCGATTGTCAGTAAGTCGCCGGTAAGCCCGGCGCAGCGAGAATCAAGCGGGTGGATGAGAGCGAAGAGAGATTGCCGATGCGATATCGTGTGTCATGACCAGAATAGCTCTCGTGGAGGACAACCAGAGGCTCGCCAAGTTCGTGCGCCAGGCACTGGGCGCTGCGGGTATCGAGTCCGACCTATTTCCCGGGATCGAGGCCGCGTGGGCGGCGGCGCAGCAACCGGGTTACGAGCTATTCGTGATCGATCGAGGATTGCCTGACGGCGATGGCTTGTTGCTCGTGAAACGTTTGCGAGCGGCGGGCATCCGGCACCCGTGCATGATCCTGACGGCCCGCGATGCCTTGCATGACCGTGTGCAGGGATTGGAAGGCGGTGCAGACGATTATTTGACGAAACCGTTTTCAATCGAGGAATTGGTCGCCCGGGTGCGCGCTCTGCTGCGGAGGCCGGCATCCCTGCAAAGCCTCACGCCTCAATACGGCGATATCGAGATACGTCCGCAGGCGGGAACCATGGTATGCGGCGCGGATGCCGTGACGTTGGCGCCGGCGGAACTGCAGATCATGCTCAGTCTGGTCAAGGCGAACGGCGATACCGTCCGCCGCACCGCGCTCGAGGCGGCGGCCTGGGGACTCGGGGAAGCAGTGACGCCCAACGCTCTGGATGTCGCGCTTCACCGCATCAAGAGGAAACTTCACGCCATCGGTTCAGTTCTGCAAATCGTCAATGCCCGGGGATATGGCTATGCGCTCAGCGAAATTCGGCCGGCTTCATAGTCTCGCCTCGCAGTTACTGCTCACCTACGTCGGCGCGCTGCTGCTGACCGTGGTGGTGATCGCCGCAGGGCTGTGGCTGCTGACCGGACGCCATCAGGATGTGATGACCCGTTTCGACTTGACGAACGAAACCAAGCTGCTCGAAGACAGCCTGCAATTCGATGTCGGCGGTCGCGCGATCGGCGTGGTGCTGCCCAACGACGCGTCTTGGATCTATCAGGCGTTGCCCTCCGATCTCAAGTATCGTCTGCTGGACGCAAACGGACGGGTCATATTGACGTCCGATTCGAGCAACGATGCCTTGGCTCCAGCCGATGCGGTATTCGATCCAGGCGCAACAATGTTCGAAATCCGCTCGGACGGACACTGGCTCAATGTCAAAACCGTACCCATCGTTCGCGGCGTCACGACCTACTACCTGCAGGCGGCCAGCAGTGATCGCTTCGCGTCGCTCGCACGGACCGTTGGCCGCCTGCTCTTCGTCAGGGTCACGCTGCAGATTGTCGTCGTTTCGATCATCGTCTGCAGCATCGCCGTATTCTTCACGCTGCGCCGGGTGCTCAAGCCGCTGCGCGAGGCCTCCGACGCGGCGGCCCGCATCGAGCCGCGCAACCTCTCCGCGCGAATCGTCATCCGGCATGTGCCGATCGAGTTTTCGCCGGTCATCGCTGCGTTCAACCAGGCACTCGACCGCTTGGAGAATGGCTATCGAGTCCAGCAGGCGTTCCTCGAGGCCACGGCACATGAACTGAAAACGCCGCTGGCGTTGCTGCGCGCTCAAATCGAGATGGAAGGCTGCGATGATCGGGGAATGTTGCTGCGCGATATCGATCAAATCGCACGTCAAGTACATCAGCTGCTGCATTTGGCGGAAGTGAGCGAAGATCGAAACTATCGCTTCGAAGCTACGGACGTGGCGTCCGTCGCCGAGAATGTCGTGGATTATCTGCGTCGTCTGGCGGAGCGGCGCACGATCTACCTCGACCTGTGCCGCGCTTCCAGCGAATCCGAATCCGTGCAGGCCGATCCGGCAGCGCTACAGATGCTGCTCAAGAACGTCATCGAAAATGCCATCGAGCACTCACCCGTCGGCGGCGTCGTAGCGATCGTGCTGGAGTCCGATCGAGTCACGATCCGCGATGAGGGACCCGGCATCCCGGAAGCCGATCTGCCGCACTTGTTCACGCGGTTCTGGCGCGGTTCTGCGCGGCAGACCGAGGGCGCGGGATTGGGGCTGGCCATTTGCAAGGAAATCGCCACCGCGCATCATTGGCATCTATCGGCCCGCAACATTGCGCTGGGCGCCGAATTCGTGTTGCGACTTGCCTGACGCGCGCTCGTCGGGGGAGACTCATGCGCCCGCGAGTCCGCCGGTGTTTGACCCGTACATGGGTTATGGGTTCTTACAAAACAAAGTCTGCATGACCGGTACGCCGATATCCTGGTTTTCCCGTAGGCTCCAGGGCAAACGCGCCGTGTATAGAAGGTCGCCGTGTATAGAAGGTCGCCGTGTATAGAAGGTCAATGTCATGTCCATCAATGTCAACGGCTCGTCCGCCATTCCACCGATCGACGCACGGGTGTCGCTGCTCGACTTCTTGAGAGAGCATCTGCAGCTTTATGGCACCAAGAAAGGCTGCAACCAGGGAGCCTGCGGTGCCTGCACCGTGTTGGTCGATGGCGAGCGCATCCTGTCGTGCCTCGCGCTGGCCGTGCAGTATGACGGTCGCACGATTACGACCGTCGAGGGTCTGGCCGACGACAACGGCCTTCACCCCTTACAGCAGGCATTCATAGAGCACGACGGATTCCAGTGCGGCTATTGCACGCCCGGACAGATTTGTTCTGCGCTCGGCATGGCCACGGAGGCGAGGCGCGGAGTGCCAAGCTACGTCAGCGCCGATCTGACCGCTGATATCGTGATAACTCGAGAAGAACTACAGGAGCGCATGAGCGGCAATCTTTGCCGCTGCGGTGCGCATAATGGGATCATCGATGCGATTCGGGACGGCCTGGCAGCGGGGGACGGCCTCGCAGCGGAGTGGGGCGAATGACTCCCTTCCACTATGTGCGCGCCGGCGATAATGCGCACGCGATTGGGCTTGGCGCGGGTAGCGGGGCGGCCTATCTGGGCGGCGGCACCAATCTGGTCGACCTGATGCGCGAGTCCGTTGCGCGCCCGGCAACGCTGGTTGATGTGACCGGGCTCTCGGATGCGATCGTGGAGACCGACGGCGGTGGTTTGCTGATCGGCGCGGCGGTGCGCAACACCGCACTCGCGTCGCACCACGCGGTCAGGGCACGTTATCCCGTTCTTGCGCGCGCGATCCTCGCGGGTGCTTCCGCACAGATCAGGAACATGGCGACCGTGGGCGGCAATATGCTCCAGCGGACGCGATGTGGCTATTTTTATGACTCCGACGGCGCGCGCTGCAACAAACGCGTGCCGGGCACCGGCTGCGACGCCATAGGGGGGCTGAATCGAAACCACGCCATCCTCGGCACCTCGAGTATGTGCGTCGCAACGCACCCCTCGGACATGTGCGTGGCGCTTGCCGCGATCGATGCGACCGTCCACTTGCAGAGTGGACGCGGCGCGCGGACGCTGCCCTTCACCGAGTTCCATCGTTTGCCGCTCGAACATCCCGAGATCGACACGGTGCTCGAGCCGGGCGAGTTGATCACGGCGATCGAGCTACCGCCGCTGCCGTGCGCAAAGACGTCCATGTATCGCAAAGTGCGTGATCGTACGAGCTACGCGTTCGCTCTGGTGTCGGTCGCTGCCGCGCTGCAGGTTGAGGGCGACCGGATCGAGGACGTGCGCATTGCGCTTGGCGGCGTTGCACCCAAGCCGTGGCGCGCCTCGAAAGCCGAAGCCGCGTTGCGCAATGGCCCGGCGACTGAGCAGGCTTTCGGTGCGGCCGCGATCGCGGAACTTGCCGACGCGGTTCCGCTTCGCGACAACGGCTTCAAAGTCGAACTTGCCGCACGGCTCATCATTGCCGTGCTCGGCGAACTTGCGGGAGCGGCAGCATGAGCATGGTGGAGAAAGCCAAGGGCGCGGTGCAGGCCACCCTGCAGAGTGCGATGGCAAAGCTCGTGCCATTGGCCCCCGATCGCTGGATACCGGGCGGGGTCCCCGACCCGCTCATACAGCACGAGCACGGGCTGATCGGCACCCCCGTCTCGCGAATCGACGGCTCGCTCAAGGTACGGGGCGCCGCGCGCTTCGCCGCCGAGATACCGCTCCAAGGCATGGTCTACGCGGCTCTCGTCTACGGCACGGTTCCAAGTGGTCGTATCGATACGCTCGAGACTCGGGCCGCCGAGGCCGCCCCCGGCGTCGTGCTCGTGATGACGTATCGCAATGCTCCGCGTATGAACGGCCCAGCGCCGTTCGGCTCCGCGCCCACCGCAGCGGCCGCCAGCGATCTGCCGATCATGCAGGACGACCGTCTGCACTGGAATGGCCAGCCGATCGCGATCGTGCTTGCCGAAACGCAAGAACAGGCAGATCACGCGGCATCGCTGATCGTCGCTACCTATATGGTCGAACCTTCCACGACCTCGTTCGCCGCGGCCAAGGCGGCCGGGTCGAAGCCCGGCGTGTTCATGGGTGAGCCATTGCTCGACGAGATCGGCGCTGTCGATGCGCTCCTCGAGACGGCGCCGCACAAGGTCGATCATGTGTACCGTACGCCGCGGTATAACCACAACTCGATCGAGCCTCACGCCGCGACGCTCACCTGGAACGGCGACGAACTCACCCTTCATGACACGACGCAAATGGTCACTGCCGAAGCGGCGACGATCGCCGGCGTGTTTGGTCTTAACCCCGAGAAGGTGCGCGTGATTTCGCCCTATGTCGGCGGGGGATTCGGCGGTAAAGGCTTGTCGGATCATCAGATCTTGGCTGCGGCGGCGGCCAGAATGATAGGGCGACCGGTGCATGTGGCGCTGTCGCGCGAGGGCGTGTACCGCATTGTCGGCGGGCGCACGCTGACCGAGCAGCGGGTCGCCATCGGCGCGCGCTCGGACGGTCATTTCACTTCGTTGATCCACACGGGTACCGCCGCCATGACGGCTCACAACAACATGCCGGAACCGTTCATCATGGGGACGCGCTCGAGCTATGCCGCGGACAGCGTCAGGCTGTCGGTCGAGACGGTCACCATGAACATGCTCGCGAATATTTTCATGCGCGCCCCGGGCGAATCGGTTGGCACGTTCGCGCTGGAGTCGGCGATCGATGAGTTGGCGGTCGAGTTGCAGATGGATCCGATCGAGCTGCGGATCCGCAACGACCCGAAGCAGGATCCGATATCGCACCTACCTTTCTCCTCACGTCATATCGTCGCAGCCTGGCGTGCCGGCGCCGCGCGTTTTGGCTGGGACAGGCGTAGCGCCGTACCGCGCCAGCGACGCGAGGGCGAGTGGCTGATAGGGCTCGGCTGCGCACAGGCCACTTATCCCTATTACCGGATGCCGGGCGCCGCGGCGCGCATCACGTTGACGCGGAGCGGCACGGCGATCGTCGAGGTGGCGGCGCACGAGATGGGCATGGGCACGGCAACGACGACCGCGATGGTCGCTGCCGATCGACTTGGATTGCCACTCGACCGGGTCGAGGTGCGTTATGGCGATTCGGGGATTCCAGGCTCGATCCTTGCGGGTGGGTCGCAGCAGACCGCCGCGATCGGCGGTGCGGTCATCGCTGCGCATCGCGCGCTCGTCATGGAACTGCTGAAGCTTGCGGGCAAGGATTCACCGCTCGCAGGACTGTCCGTCGACGAGGTGGGCGGCGAGGAGGGCGCGCTCGCCAAGTTGGGCGAGCTTAGCCTGCGAGAAAGCTACTCGTCCATCCTCGAGCGTGCCAACCGCGACTGCGTGATGGCCTCGGAGACGGCGTCTCTACCCCTCGAGATGATGCACTGGTCCATGCATTCGCACGGCGCCATGTTCTGCGAGGTGCGCGTCAATGCGGTCACGGGCGAAACACGTGTGAGCCGCTTCCTCGGCTCTTTCGATACCGGGCGCATCATCAATCCCAAACTGGCGCGCAGTCAATTTCGCGGTGGCATCATCATGGGGCTGGGGATGGCTCTGATGGAAGAAACACAGTTTGACGAGCGAAACGGCCGGATCATGAACCCAAGCCTCGCGGAATACCATATTCCAGTGCATGCGGATGTGCCCGAGATCGACGTGATCTGGAACGACATTGCGGATCCACATGCGCCGATGGGTGCGCATGGTGTCGGCGAAATCGGAATCACCGGTGTCGCCGCGGCTGTCGCCAATGCCGTGTTCAACGCGACCGGCCGGCGTGTTCGCGAGCTGCCGATCACTGTGGACAAGCTGCTTTAGGAAAGCGAGCTGCTAACGGCCTTCCACGATCGGTATCTGCAGATAAGAGTCGAACGTGCCGCCCGTGTGCACGACGTCCGTTCCGGCATTCTTGGTGGGCAGCAGCGGGAGAGTTTGCATGCCAACGCCGCTGATATTGGCGCTGGAAGCCGCCGCGGTGGGCTCCTGGCCGGAGATGATCAGACGAAGCTGTTCCCCCGCATGAAACTGAACGGACTCGGGCAATATCGCGACATCGATGGCAACGATGTGGCCGGCGGGCACAGGATCGGAGCGAAGCAATGACGGCACGGGCATGAATGGCGTGCTCAGCTGTTCATCCAGTGCCCGCATCGATACGCGAAGCCGACCCGCAGCGCCGGGCGGGGGAACCGGCAAATACTGCTTCGCACTCGCTTCTGCGGGTATGAGTAGATTGCCATGGGCATCGAGCTTCTCCACCAGCAGGAACAAATCCTGTTCGTCGGTATCCTTCGCCTCGACCCACAGATGGGCTTTGAGGTAACCCGTCACTTGAGTGTCTTTGTCGAAGCGGTAGGTGAACTCGGCGTGCCCATCCTTAGGCAAGTAGGGCGCCTCCGCGGCGCTCGCCACGGGGCTGGTATCCAATGAATGCGTGCCGCTGTCGAGGTATAAACGGGAATAGCGCGTACCCGGAATCGGCCATTCCGCATAAGGGATATCAATCCGATCGCTGCCCCCGGGATCGAGCACCGACATCCTGACGCGTGCCGTCCTTTCCCAGCCGTTCTTTTGACCTTTCAGGTAATGGTCGAAGAAGCGCTGCAAATCGATTTCATTCGCAGGGTCGTACTGGTCGGCCCATTCTTGGCGATTATCGACGCGGAGCCACTTTTCGGTCGAGCCAAGCCGGCGAAATCCCTCGAACGTGCCCATTCGATGCAGGTCCGTCACGACGTCGGTGACGATGTACGCAGGAACCGTGATCGACTCGAGGTTCGCTGCCTTATCGGCCCAGTAATCGCTCCTGAAAGGCACTCTAGCCACCATTGAATCGAACCGCTCCACCTGCTGCTGGCCGCTCAAATGAACGACCACTCCGCCGGCAAATCGCGTATCGGGAATTCCGCCCAGGGATAGAAGTTGGCCAAACACGTCGGTCGTGCCGTTCCAAGGTGCGATGGCGGTCAAATGAGGCGGCTTCTTCGCTGCAATCAGCCACTGCACCATTGCGAGCCACGATGTGCCATGAAGACCGACCTTGCCGTTGCTCCAGGGCTGTGTCGCAATCCATTCAATGACATCATAAGCATCATTCGCATCGACGCTGCCCCACGCGTGGATATTTCCCTGCGACTTATCGACGCCGCGCGGATCCGGGTCGACGACCGCATATCCACGACAGGACCAAAACCCGGCGTCGGGTCCTTCGTTCTTGTAAAGCCCGGTGACCTCGTCAGCGGGAACTCCCGAAGGCAGTTGGGGGGCCGGAATGGTCTTGCCATAGGGGCTCCAGGCTACGAGCGTCGGCAGCCGCGTAGAGGCAACGGCCGGCCTCAGGATGTCGAGATACGTCACGACACCATCGCGAAGCTTCACCGGGACGTCCCGCTCCCAGGAAATATCGCAAGGCAGAGGTTTGGCCGCCGGTGGATAAATAGAACCGTGCTTGAGTAACGTCGTCTGAAGTCCAAACGCGAAGTCTGGTGGCAACGGCGCTGCTTGACTGAACTGCACCCCCCAGGCGCCCGGATATTCGGCGGGCCGTGACTGCTCGGCCCCGTGGGCCATCCCTATCATTGCAACGTATCCGATGAAAACGCCGCAATAGAATGAGAGGCGGTGGATGGTGTTCGCTGCTTTGATGATCGGTCCCCCCGCGCGGCCTAGGGTAAGACCCAATAAGGTACGGCGCTATCAGCGCGGTCGTCTGTGGGCTGTCCCACAGAGCACCGGGCCATGTTCGGTGCAACATTCGCGGCGATGACACGCGGTGGAGCATGCCCGTGCAGAGGTGGGTCAGAGACGCTTCAAGTCGGCCGCTCGGAATCTGCGCACGGCGGCGACGATTCTAGCGGTGACATCAAAAAACGCCTACGGTTTGGATCGGCAGCGCCTGAGGCAGGACATCAAGGCACTACGGTTGACCGCGCGAGACGTAGCCGCGGGCGCAATTACGACTCCGGCTCAGTTCGATAGCGTTCTGCAGACGACTCATGCCTACCTGGCAGAGGGCCGGACCGGTCCGCATTAGAGCGGGCCGCGTTAGACCGGGCCGCTCATCGGTGTTCCGTGGGACATCGATCGCGAATCCCACGACGACTTCGCTCGATGGCCTCGTCAGGGTGAGTCGGGTCGTCCGGATCATTTTTAAAGCCCCCCGGCTTGGATACCGTTTCTTCGCGGCTTTCGCGCAGTACCTTCGGGTCAGGGGGTGGCGTGGCGTCGACTTCTGGCTCGTTCATTTGACGACCATACCTCACGATCAAGGCCTCGTCTGTACGGTGAGACGGCCGATGGGATGTAGGTGCCGTGGAGCGTAGCGCCTTCGATCTGCGCTCAGTTACACTCGAAGTGTCTAGATTCGGCAGGAGTTTCAAAGGTCCTCATCCAGCCCAGCAACGCCTCGCGAGGCGGGGGCACCGGCGGTCACAATTCACCCGACCCTCGCTGGCCAGAAAGCGTTGGTGACCGGGGCTAATTCGGGCATCGGTCGCGGTGTCGCCATTGCGCTGGGGCAGGCGGGTGCCGACGTAGCGGTCAACTATGTGAGCGGCGATGATGAGGCGAACGCGGTTGTTGACCAAATCCACGGATTTGGCGTCAAGGCGATCGCTCACAAAGCGGACGTGTCGATGGAAGACCAGGTAAAAGGCATGTTAGAGCACGCGATTCAAGCGTTCGGCACGCTCGACATCTTGGTCAACAACGCAGGGCTGCAGCGAGACGCGAAATTCCTGTCCATGACGCTGCCGGAGTGGGATACGGTTCTGAACGTCAACCTGACCGGACAATTCTTGTGCGCGCGGGAAGCCATTCGCGAGTTCGTACGTCGCGGCATCGTACCGTCGGTGATCCCCTGGGCGGGTCACCTCAACTATGCGACGTCCAAAGGCGGCATCAAGATGATGATGGAGAGTCTCGCGCAGGAAGTGGCGCCCTTGCGTATTCGTGTCAACGGTATTGCACCGGGATATCGCCCGCGCCGCTGTTTGGCTGGCGTCGGACCTATCGGACTACGTGGTGGGCACGACGTTGTTCGTCGACGGTGGTATGACTCTGTTCCCGGGGTTTGCGACTGGCGGGTGAGGGTAGGCTCGCCAGCGCGCCTTGATTCACCAGCGTGTCTTGATAATGTCGGCGACACGTAGCGCGTTTGCGACGATCGTGAGTGTCGGGTTCACCGCGCCAATCGACGGAAAGAAACTGGCATCGGTGACCAGGTGCACTTTGCCGTCTTTATAGTAGACCCGATTATCGGGATGCGGCAGATCCTCCGCCTGCAACCAGAAGTCCATCGAGTGACGTGCGATTTCATCGAAGGGCATGTCGGGCAGCCACTCGAGCCAAGCGGGCAGCTCCTCGGCCTTGATTTGATCGGTATGGCTGGTCGCGCACATCTGGATGAGGCCCAGCGGAAAATCCCAATCCTCTGCGCCGAAGTAGTAGTCACTCAAGGCCAGGGTCTTCTGAAAAACCGTGTCGTTCACATGCCGCATGACTGCCATCACGATAATCATTTCGTGTCGCATGTAGTTGCGGCCGACTTGGTCCGAGCCGTTCGCCAAGCCCGCGGGATGGCGAGCGTTGCCCGAACTCAGCAACAGAAGCGCCGAGGACAGTGCGCCGCAAGCGACGACGATGACATCGGCGGTATAGGTTTCATCGCATCCCGCGCGCGTCACGTAAACCGCATCGATGCGGCGGCCGGTGTCATCGGTGTCCAGCCGCGAGACATAGGCGCCGGTCAATAGTGTGACGTTGGAATATTTCGCGAGCATCGGGTCTATACACATGACCTGCGCGTCGGCCTTGACGCTGCGATGTCTCGAAGATACTGTCTTGTGCCCGGTAAGGCGTACCCAATTCATGCGTTTGAAGCTTCACACCTTATCGCTGGCGGCGCTGCTCGCGCTGACGTCCCAGGCACAGGCCGCTGCCCAGTACACGCCGCAGGAGGATGCACAAACGGCCGCCGACATCCACGCCCACATGGCCTTCCTGGCCAGCGACCTGTTGCGCGGCCGTGAAGCCGGCACTGTCGATTTCGACATTGCCGCGGCCTACGTCGCCTCGCAGATGGAGCAACTGGGCTTAAAGCCGCTCGGCGGCGACGGAAAATCCTACCTGCAACCGGTGCCGCTGCTCGCCTATCGTGCCGCCGACCCGGGCGCTCTGGTGTTGAAAGATGCGCAGGGCACGGAAGAGCCGCTGAAGTTCGGCGAGGACTACCTGGTGCGCGGTTCGCCTTTCGGCGCCGCGGTCAAAAAGGCAGCGCCCCTGGTATTTGCCGGCTTCGGCGTGGTTGCCCCCGAGCATGGGCGCGACGACTATGCCGGTCTCGACGTGCGCGGCAAGATCGTCGTGCTGCTCGCCGGCGCCCCCAAGAACTATCAGACCGAGGAACGCGCCTATTACGCCAACGGCCGCACCAAGGCTGCCGTCGCCCTGGGCCATGGCGCCATCGGCGTGCTGGGCCTCGACACGCTGACCGGCGAGAAGCTCTACCCCTTCTCCAATTCGGTCCGTCAGTATCAAAGCTGGGGGGTGGCCTGGCGCGACGCGCAGGGCAGGCCCTTCATCCCCTCGCCGATTCCCAGCCTCGGCCTGATCAGCGTTGCCGGTGCCGCCAAGTTGTTCGCCGGCGCGCCGCAATCAGCCGATGCGATCCTCGCGGCCGCCGAAACACCGGATGGCGCGATCAAAGGTTTCGACCTGCCGCGCGTCCTCGACGCCACTCTGAATTCCGAGCTCAAGGAGGTACAGAGCGAGAATCTGGTGGGGCTGCTCGAAGGCAGCGATCCGAAACTCAAAGCTGAGGTGGTGGTTCTCTCGGCCCATCTCGATCATCTTGGGTTAACGCCGCCGGTGGACGGCGATTCGATCAATAACGGCGCGCTCGACAATGCCGCCGGCGTCGCCACCACGCTGGAAGTGGCCAAGCTGTTTCGCACGAAGCTCCAGGCGCCCAAGCGCTCGCTATTGTTCCTGATCGATACCGCCGAAGAGAAGGGGCTGGTCGGTGCAGAATATTTCGCGCACAACCCGACCGTGCCGGCGAAATCGATCGTCGCCGATGTCGATCTCGACATGCCGATCCTGACTTATGAATTTACCGATGTGGTTGCGTTCGGCGCGGACCGGTCAAGCATCGGCCCGTCGGTCAAGAAGGCGGCGGGACGGATGAACGTGCAGCTGTCGCCCGACCCGATGCCCGACGAGGGCATATTCACGCGCTCCGATCATTACCGCTTCGTCGAGCAGGGCGTGCCGGCGGTGTTCTTGATCACCGGCTTCGCCAATGGCGGCCAGTCCGCCTTCGCCGACTTCATGGCGCATCACTATCACAAGCCGAGCGACGACATGAATTTGCCGCTTCGCTTCGACGTGGGCGCCAAATTCGCCCGCCTCAACTATGAGATCACCCGCGAACTGGCCGACAGCCCGGTCAAGCCCTCGTGGAACCAGGGCGACTTTTTCGGCGGCAAGTTCGCCAAGCCGTGACGCAAGTTTGCCAAGTGGTGACGCCTGTTCCATCAGGGGGGCGTCTTAGTCGGCGGTGATGTCACAGGCGCCGCAGCCTGAGCTTGTGCCGCTTTGTCCTGCTTCGCTTTTTCTTTGGCCCGATGGTGTCCCACCACGCAGCCAACCGCGGCGCCCGCCACCGCATGGTGGCCCGCCACATGGCCGGCCACGCCGCCGACGGCGGCGCCCTTGATGCACCCATGCGCACTGGCGATGACCGGCAGCCCAGCCAGCGATAGGGTTGTCACCAATAACAATTTCCGCATGTCGAGTTTCCTCATGCTATTCGAAAGACCGAGGTCATGGTAACCGCAAGGACGCAGAAAGCCATTGCGTATATCACGCCGGCCAACAAAACCGGCCAAGCGTCCAATACGATTCCATTATGGCGAACATTTGTATCCATAACTCTTCTCCCATGTCCTGTCCTCAAGAACACGGGAGCGGCGAGAAAGTTGCAAAGCGGGGAAGCAATGCGGCTCGCCCGGACTCCGGTCCATGCGGAGGGGTTCATGCGCATTGCTTTTCGTTAACGGACCCTCAGGATAGGAACTCGTACCCGGCGGTTGCGCGCCTTTGTAGGGGATCGCACAGACTTCGCCTTAAGGTATGTGCGTCCATGGCAGGACCAGTACGCGTCAACCCCACGCAGAATTCTCCCGGCACTGCGGCGCAGAACTGATTGTCCATTTCATCATTTCATCAGGAGGTATTGAGCATGGCAACCCGACAACAACCCACGACGCCATCGACGGAATCAGCCCACGAGTCTCCTTTCGTAGAGCCGCCCGGCAAAGTGGCAGAAATGATTTCCAACACAGTGGTAAGGGTGCATAAAAAGCCAGGCTCGCGTCTCACCGCGGAGCAGCATCACGAACTCGTCCGGGTCACCGCCTATCATTTGGCCGAGCGCCGTGGCTTTGAACCGGGGCACGAAAGCGAGGATTGGGCCACTGCCGAGCGGCTGGTTATCGACAGTTCGGGACTTCCGGTGACGTGAGGGTGGGCGCACGATGCTGACAGCAGATCCGGTCGTCTAGAAAGGCCGTCACCAGTCCTACAGTATTCTCGGGTGCGGCCGATAACCACTCCAGAATCCCCACGCGACCTGATTTCGTCGTGCCCGGCGCCGGTGCGTCCAACCCATGGTGCAGCGCCACACCCCTTCCACGGCCGACAGCCCAGGACACTCCATTGAAAATCAGAACGAAACTTGCTTTGTTGCCTGCGGTGGCTCTTGGCGGGATTGCCCTCATCGTCGCGGTCCTAGTGGCGGATCTTCGGGTAGTCTTCGATTCCGCCAATGTCGGCAATGCCCAGCTGATACCTAACCTGCAACTACTGACGACGCTGCGATACAACTTCACCGCGACGCGCATCAACATCTGGCAGCACATCGCGGCGCGCGACCCGGCCGCCATGGCCAACATCGAGCAGCAGATGGTGTCCAAGCACGGCCTCGAAGAGCAGGCCATCGCGGCATACCTGCTCCAGGCCATCGATGCCAAGGATAAGGATCTGGCGCTGGCCGATCGGGTTGCCGTTGCCGACTATGAGATCGCCAAACAGAAAACCTTGGGGTTATCGCGCAGCGGCAAGAAAGCAGAAGCGGCCGCTTTCCTTCTGGCTGAGGCTCCCGCTCTGCTCAAGATGGGTGATCACATCGCTGAGCATGGCGCATATCTGACCACGCTCTCGCTGAACGCCAGCGAAGTCGCGGTCAGGACTGAGCAGCGCGCGATGCGCACTGCGATCCTGCTCGGGCTGTTCACGGTGGGCGTCGTCGGAACCATCGGCTGGGTCTTGTTCCGCCAGATCACCCGCCAGCTCGGTGGCGAGCCCGCCTACGCGGCCGAAGTGATGAAGAAGGTCGCCGAAGGGGATTTCACCGTCAAAGTGGCAACTCGGGACGGTGATCAGAGCAGCCTGCTATTTGCGACCCAGCAAATGGTCTGCAATTTGCATGAGGTGATCGGCGGCGAGCCCGCGTACGCAGCCGAAGTGATGAAGAGAGTCGCCGCAGGGGACTTTGCCGTCACAGTGATCACCCGTGACGGCGATCGATCCAGCCTGCTGTTTACCATCAAGCAAATGGTGCTGTCGGCGGGCCAAAGCCTCGATGACGTGGTACGAGTGATGCGAGCCGTCGCGCAAGGCGACCTGACGCAGAAAATCGAAAGACACTACGAGGGCTCGTTCGAGCAGATGAAGACCTATGTTAACGGCACCGTCGTAAAGCTCGGGGAAATCGTTGCGCAAGTCAACGGCGCCGCCGCATCATTGGCGAGCGCCTGTGAGCAGGTGAGCACCACGGCGCAGTCGCTGTCGCAGGCATCGACTGAGCAAGCGGCGTCGGTCGAGCAGACGAGCGCCTCGCTGCAACAGATAACGTCTTCGATCACGCAGACCAGCGAGCATGCCCAAGTCACGGACAGAATGGCCATGCAGGCTTCCACGCAGGCCGTCGAAGGCGGCGAATCGGTGAGCCAGACCGCGATGGCCATGAAGCAGATTGCACAGAAGATCGGTATCATCGACGACATCGCCTACCAGACCAATCTCTTGGCGCTGAATGCCGCGATCGAAGCGGCGCGCGCCGGCGAGCACGGCAAGGGCTTCGCGGTCGTGGCCGCCGAGGTGCGCAAACTCGCCGAGCGCAGTCAGGTCGCCGCCCAGGAGATCGCTACGGTGGCGACTTCGAGCGTGGAACTCGCCGAAAACGCCGGCCGTCTGTTGGACACCATCGTACCGAGCATCCGGAAAACCTCGGACCTGGTGCAGCAGATCAGTGCCGCGTCATCCGAGCAAACCACCGGGATCGGGCAGATCAATGAAGCCGTCAATCAGATGAACCTCGCCACGCAGCAGAATGCAGCGAGTTCCGAAGAATTGGCCGCGACCTCCGAGGAGATGAGTGGTCAAGCGGAACAACTGCGCAATACGATGGCGTTCTTCAAGGCGACCGGCGATGAGACCCGCCCAAGCGCCACGCCGGCCAGGCCGGGCTCGGGCAGAGCCAATATTCGGCGGCTGCCGCCCCGTGTGGTACAAACACGACCGTCCGCTCTCCAGCGCATCGCTTAACGCGTTGCCGCCCGATGGATCGCCTTGCGCACCCGATCATACGTGCCACAGCGGCAGATATTGGTCATGGCCGCATCGATGTCCGCATCGGTGGGCTGCGTTTTGCGCTTTAGCAGAGCGGCCGCCGTCAGGATCATGCCCGACTGGCAATAGCCGCATTGCGGTACGCTTTCCGCGATCCATGCCTTCTGCACGGGGTGCGACCTGTCGGCCGACAAGCCCTCGATGGTCGTGATGGATCTTCCGCCCAACGCGCTCAACGGCAGCACACACGAGCGCGTGGGCTCGCCGTCCAGCAGCACCGTACAGGCGCCACAAGCGCCCACTCCGCAGCCGAACTTGGTTCCGGTAAGGCCGACCTCGTCGCGGATCACCCAGAGCAATGGCGTATCGCCTTCGACGTCGAGGTCGTGAGTCTTGCCGTTGAGTGTTAGTTTCATCATGACTTAGATCCTCGCGGCCGAGAAGGTGAATCCATGTTTGGAGAGTGGTAACGAGCGCACGCGCGTGCCCGTGGCAGCGTAAATGGCATTCGCCAGCGCCGGGGCGATGGGTCCCGTCCCGGGTTCGCCGATGCCGCCAGGCGGCGCCGCGCTCGGCAGAATATACGACTCCGTGCGTGGCATCTCGGCCATTGTCAGCATCGGGTAGTCCGTGAAGTTGCTCTGCTGGACCGCGCCGTTCTCCAAGGTAATCTCACCTCGCATAACGGCCGCCAAGCCGTAGACCATGCCGCCCTCCAACTGCGCCCGGATGTTGTCGGGATGCACCGAAACGCCGCAATCAATGGCGGTCACGACTTTGTGCAGGGTGATCACCTTGTTTTTGACGGTGACGTCCACCACCGAACCGATGAAGCTGCCGAACGCCTCAAACGCCGCTATGCCCAGCGCGTGACCCGGCTGTGGCTGACCCCAGCCACTCTTTTCCGCGACGGTATCGAGTACGCGCAACAGCCGCTGCGCCTCCGCATGCAGCAACATCGAACGGCGGAACTGATAAGGATCCTGGCTTAAGCTGTGGGCGATCTCATCGATGAAACCTTCGAGCATGAAAGGATTGTGCGATTCGTTCACCGAGCGCCAGAATCCAAAGCGCACGCCGATGTTCTTGTCGACGCCGGTGACGCGCAGGTTGGGGATGGCATAGCTCAAGTTGTAGACGCCCTCGGTGTAGAAGGGAGGGCCGGGAGTGGCAAAGCTCGGCTTCGACGCGGTCACGATCTTGCACTCGAGCGCCTTCAGTCTCTTACCGTTGTCGAGTGCCGCGCGAAACTTGATGGCCGCCGCGGGGCGGTAGAAGTCATGTTGGATGTCTTCTTCTCGCGTCCACAGCAGTTTCACAGGCTTGCCGGCGGCCTTGGCGGCCAACGCTGCCTGCGCCACGAAGTCCGCCTCGCCGCGGCGACCGAAGCCGCCGCCGAGATACAGTGTGTTGACGCGGACCTTGTCAGGCGCCATCTTGAGCACGGTTGCGGCGGCTTGCTGCGCGGCCTGCGGCGACTGAGTGCCGCACCAGACCTCGGCTCCATTCTCATCGGTACTGACCGTGCAGTTCATCGGTTCCATGCAGGCGTGCGCCAGATACGGCACCTCGTACACGGCTTCGAGCGGCGCTTCCGCGGCCTGCGCCGTGGCGAGAAATCCGGAACGTGCTGGGCCGGGGCCGGTGGAGGCGACATTGGCGAAGACGGAATCGACGTTGCCGTCGTCGCGCGCCACGATCCCCTTTTCGTTGAAGCC
>Ga0116230_10001738_pt1 | contig 20849 bp, 9 predicted proteins | sample S1TSphfallax_3_FD_88678 | JGI IMG/M metagenome (GOLD analysis project Ga0116230, IMG submission 88678) | Host-associated microbial communities from peat moss isolated from Minnesota, USA - S1T2_Fd - Sphagnum fallax MG | ecosystem: Host-associated > Plants > Peat moss > Unclassified | place: USA... | reverse complement strand
TTTTGCATAAGAACGAATAACTCTGAAACATAGAACAAATTGATAGAACAATGCACAATGCAAACAAAGCCCTGAAAATCTAAACATAATCAAGTCTAGAGTAGTCAAAAACATTGTGAGGGGAATTGAATCTCCTTTAAACCCTCCTTGCAAAAGAAAAATGGAAAGAACTTGCAAAATAACAACAAAGGGTTTGGAACAGAAAGAATTTGCATAAGAAGAAAAACTCCTAAAATGGACAAATGGGCAAGTTGCAAGGTGTGATCAAGAAATTTACCTTGAGTTTCGCTTTGCAACTTTGAGTCAAAATCCAATCTACAACCTTATTGAGTCCCAATCTCGCCATTATTCAAACCTAAAACAACCACCTCCATAATTTTGCACAAATTCACAAGCACAAGTACAATATCAACCTTCACAAAGATCAAACAAAAACAAGAACATGAAATTGGAAATGTGTTGAGGGATTGGGAATTGGGAGTGGCCGTTTTAACTTTCAAGCATAATAGAAAGTTGTGTACACTTGTCATATTCTTGGATAGTTGGTAATAAGTAGGAATGAAGAAGATGATTTAAGCGATCCCAATTATAAGAATAATAGATCTTGCAACAAGTTTGGTGAAAAAATTGCACTTTGGAGCACCACTATTGGTGATGGTAGCAATTTTGTGGGAAAAAGGCACATGTTGAGAAAGCTTGCAACCATTGAGGGCGATTAGAATTAGGGTTTTGGCCAAAAATGGGCAATGAGGTCACATCCTTGCTAGTTACATCGACAAATTTTCTGGTGATTTAATCACATATGGTGGATGTATAATAACAACTTAAATGTTCATCCAAGAACGATGATGGCAAACTACATCCTATACATCCTACTAGCCCGATTGCACCACCTCAACAAATGTCAAAATCTAGCCATAGATCGCCAAGAAAAAAAAAGATGGACCTAAGGCAATACCAACTTGGTACTAACTTTTGCCTAGTGAGTACATGAGATAATATCAACCTATTACCAATACCTTAGTTGTGCATGAACCACATCCTAGTTACCAAGGTGGAAGGTCGGACTTTAGTTTCTCCTGTAAACCTTTCTATTTCCCCCCCACAACACCTAGGTTATAATTAATTAGGTAAGTGGGTAGACATTGAAAGTAAGTAAATATAAAATGCGATTGATTTTAATCATTACTACCAAATGCGAATGCGATTTATTAGTCCTCATTCATTAAATTAGTGAATTCATCGTTTTTCAACTAGTCCCCGTTTACTAAAGTTAGCGAATTCACTCAAAATCTAGTGAAATCACTTGGTATACAAGGACACCTTTTGGTGTAATATTTAAGTAAATACCTAGGAAGCTATGACACTTAATGAATACTTTAGTAGATGCATGTGAAAAGTAGGTAGGTATGAGCTATGGCAGTTGGTGACTACTCAATAGGTAAATGCATATGGATGGTTAGTACATATTTAACCAACATGGTCAGCAATTGAACAGGGATACAATGAAAAAATGTTTCCTATCCACACAGGTCATCCCATCCTGTGTTGGGTGCAGTCTGGCCATGGTACCTATAAAGTTTGAACTATTTTTTCATCTTTTCCATACAGGAGCATGTATATTTTGCTCCAAAGGGCTTCAAATCAAATACACAAGAATTTTTAATTTTGTGGGGTTGAATGGTGGGAGGAATCAACTGAGTACATCTCAAGTCTCCAAAGGGGCTGAGAACTGTGCCAAAAACAATTGAAAAGAGTCATAATTTATAATAGGTACATGAGCTGTACTAGGGTCACCGTATACAGTTTAAAGTCTCAATTGGCAACTTCCCTTTCCTTTTTGCAGTCCAAGTGATCCTTTCCCTTAGATAGTTTAGAAGTGGTTAGCTGCACCTGCACCCGATCAAGCAAAATCCTTTACTGGACTTGCCTTGAAGAGGATTTGCTTGATTGTCTATAGTGCTGGTTTAGTACTTACTAATTCTCCTTATTCCCTCTTTAGTCAAGACTCATTCACACATTCAATGAAAGGACATTTTCTGTTTTTGTGCCTCAAAAAGAGTGTATTTAAAAAATTATATATACATTCAATCATGTGAGGTAGCCAAATATGTGATCATCTGCAAGAAGATTTAGCCAAATGCTGAACAAAATATAATACAAAAATTTCAAATTCATAACAAATCTTTTGTATAGGTTGAAATCAGATCTGCCATGTTGAAAAATTGTGAAAATCCTTGATTGATCACACAATCAACCTCACTGAAAATGTGAGTGAGTAAATAGCAAATGCCCTGGACGGGATTCTTTAAAACGTTTTTTGCTAAATTTGGTGATTAGAAAACACCCAAAAGACACTCAGGTCTTCACATTTAAAAACCTAGCAGTTTCAATTTCGGCACAATTTTTTTTTCTAGTTCAAGAACCTCTGGGCCCAGTTCAAAAACTGAGTCCAGTTCCATATACACATTACACAATCCCCCAAACCCAGGGATTTGTTTCAAGTTGAGTTTTTTAAAAAACATAAAGTCTTGCACTGATATTTTAGTGTCTACAGCTGAACCTTATGGAATGTATTTTTCCCCTCAATTGTTTAGGGGGCATTTGAAGAACCGGAATGCTCACTTCAGCAAGCGTTCCAGAGTTTTGAAATGCCCTGCATTCTTTTTTCCATGATATGGATATCACAAGATTTCTTTTAAAGAACATGGATCTTTACACTTGGTGAAGCCCTCCACCATGGTCTTTACTGAAATTGGGGCATTTGTTTAACTTTGCTTTGTGCAGGTCCTTATTTCAGTAAAGCCCATGGGAGCGCTTTAACCATAAATTGGGCTTGCATTTGGCTCTCAGCTCACAGACCCTTGGGCTTCACCCTACACAGAACTCATATTTAATGCATTATAGCAGCAGTCTTATTCTGGTCTTATTCTCATTTGGAATAGACTAATATTGTCGTGATGAATCTGCCGGTCAGCATTTGTGCAGAACTCTGTAGACCTAATCGGCAGGTCTTGCCAATTCTGTAGCCTCACCGCTGTTAACGCCCTGGAACTGCCAGGGTTTGCCCGATTCCGGATCCTAGCGAGCCTATGACTGAGAACAGAAGCCGAGGATGATGGACTAGTGTAGCAGATCCTCGGAGAAGTTCACACGAGCAACACGCCTGTCGAAGTTGAAGGAAGGCGTTCTGAAGGGCACACGAGTTTCAGTGAAGCCGAAACCAGTACATAGTACGAACACAACCAAACGACGAGCTGAGCGAAAGAAGTGGGGTTTGCGAAAATCAGAGGCCTAATAAGAGACATTCGCGGTCACTTTCTTTGTCAATCTTTCATGGATTACTCTAGCGTTGGGACCACAGTGAATAGCAGGGAATGCGGAGTAGTACTGGCAGCTATGACTGGGGACGGAACATCAAAAAGCAAAAGCAGGAGTTTCGGTGGGCACGAATGCTTTTGTGGGTTGATGAAATGTTACTTCCGAGCTTGTGCGACTAGTTGGAATGCACAAATGAATGACCAAAAACTAGTCTTTGGCGATCAGAGGCTAGTAGGGAGTTGCGCCCTGAGTGTGGAAATCATGAACTGCCTCAAAATTCGGGTGTTTCGGGCAGTATTGCAGACTCTCGGGGTACTAGCCAGTGTAAAGCATCTGGTCAGCCGCAGACCGACCACAAAACCTTCGCTACCCTGTTTTCCCTCAAAAATTCTGGTAGTAACGTTATGAATTCGCCGTTGCAAATCGTAATCAATACCTTTCGGTTCATTGCGGCTGACGGAGGAATTGTCGGGAACTTTTGCTATTTCGCCATAGATTATTGGCTGGGGGGTCGGGGCTGCGATGGCATGCTGAAAACCGGCTTGGAATTGTAGGTCTTCAGTCACCTGGCTATGAAAGCCGATTCTGCATCCCTATATGGACTAAATGTACGTCGACCGCATCGTCTGGTTTCGCGGAATCCGAAACTGAACTCCGGAATAATCTCTTCAGGGTACTTGAAATCTAATCGCGGCTCCATAGCCTCCACTAAAGTCGAAATATCATAGAAGAAATGAAAGAGGCGTCCCTGACAAAAGTCTCGAATGACGCATATTGACCAGACCCCTGCCACCAGTTGACATTTTCCTGTAAGGTTGGATATGTATCAGCTTACTATTCAGCTTGGTGAATCTGGTCGTGCAGCTTTTCCTTACTTCGTTGTTCACAGTTCGCATCTGCTGCAGGCTCGTCTAAGCCGGTCTTCTATTCCTGGACAAGAACCTGTCTGATCTTCAACCTCACCCTCACGCGCTCGTCTCTGTTCTTTTTGTTTTTTCCTTTTTTAAAACTCTGTTTCTGGAACACAGCAACTGACCTGACTGACAAGCTAGTGGCAGTTCTTTTGTAAATTTGACTTGTACACGATGATGCAACAAAGTCAACAGCAACAACACACACAACAAGCGTTTTCTAGGATATCCTATGGGACCATCAAGAAAAACTTGAATTTCCCCTATGCAATCATGAAATGGTTTGTTTGACAATGGGAAAACAGAAAGATCCCCGTTATTTCACAGTGGAAAAATCAGAATAATTACATTGAAATTTTCGTCTCACAATGTCTTTGGAGAGTTTACCCTGTGTTTTGTTAATTCAACTTCAATTTGGTAGAGGTTTCCATTCATTTCCCCCACGGGAAATGCCAAGAAAGGAAAGTTTGTTGTGACAGTCACGTCAAATCATTGATCTATTGCCTGCTCCGATCAATGTCAAAGGAGCACAACTAGCACTCCGTAGTTTCTTCTGAAGTTCATCAATGCATCAGAAAATTCCGTTTCAGAGAAGGTAAGGACGGAATCTTTTTCGCCTACGAAATACAATTTGTCACTCGATATAGAAAGTGGTCACAAGAACAGAGGTGCTGACTTCGTGCGGATACACTGTGTGGATTCAGATACGTATTTGGAACTCTGGAATTGCCCTGGGCAAACTAGTACAAACACTTGTACTAGTGTAACCAAAAAAGAGGGGCTAGATAAACTCCCTAAGAACACATTTAACATACATCAAATTCCAGCATCAGCTGTATAAACAAGATTCATGAAATCCATAATTTATCCAGCTTTTCCACTGTTAAATGTTCATGAAGACTAGCTATCCCATGTTGTCAGATAACTGAAAATATGTCTGCAGGGGTCAGACCACTCCGATTTCACTCTCTTGAGCTTCAACTGACCGAACTGGCATATCTGGAGCTTCCCTCAACATCAATACAATCAATCAATAAATAGCTATGACAGCTTAACCAATGTCACTCAAGCCATTCCCATACCCACAACTGCCAATAATTTCCTAGTAGACAACACACTAAAACTTCTGACAGCATATAAAGCCCAACTTGGAATGCTGATGTCCCCGTTGACTTTGCAATACAAACTCAGGAAGTTTGACAAATGTTGCTTGACACCAACCAGAAAAATTCTACAGAACCCAATTAAGTGGTGTAAGCACACACTCGGAGGTCCCAGGCTGTTGGGTACTCTCTTCCATAATCCAAAACACTCAACATCCCCACAACAATAATCACTCAAACATGCTCCTTTGCCAATTGGTCGCTCACGAAATCCGTAGATCTCCCACCATTCCCCTGATCATAGACTTATTTCCATGAATCCACACATTCTTTCTAAGAGGTCAACTGGGCAGCGGAAAAGCAAGATAATCCTCCAGAAAGATAGTTACAACCTACTAATTTCGGGCATTCCTCCCTCAAGCACAAGTCCAAATTCTGCATCAATCTCTACATACAAAATCACACAACACCAGCTAAAATACTTAGCTACCAAAACACCGCCCCTTTGTAGTCGCGCTACTCCCTTGCTCCATACCACGAACCATTCCCCTCCATACAAGAGTAAAACAACGATCATTATGCTAATCCCTAAACTTTCACATAAACTTAAAAACAAGCTTATCAGCACATGAAAGCTTCTTCTAGGAAACCTCTCTGTGAAGAACAAAACGACAAAACAGTGGACAGTTTCGGGCGCCATGAGTCTGATGGAGATTTGCCTGTCCAAACAGTAAACCCTAAAGACCTTCCATCCATACTTTTCTGTTACTTTAGATCATGGTGAAAGAGTTCCTATGTTTTTTCCCTTGTTTTCTTTTTTCAATTTTGTGATGTAGCAGAAGTCAAGATAATTTAAAACCAAATCAGGATATAAAGAAAAGATGAAAGTCAAAAAATAGTCTCGGCCCTTCTTATATATTGTATGCTACCTATAGTTACTAGATAGTTGATATCAAAATCTGGTGATTTTTTTATAAAATTGAGATTTGGTGACGAAAAACCCACAACACACTTATTTTTCACCATTTAAAATAACTTCCAGCTAGTGCAAATGAAACGACTGTTTAAAAAAATTCCAGATTTCTTTTGGTTGATTTTAACCACTTTAAATATTGGGTTTGAAAACTAAATCAGGAATCCCCAAGTTCAAGTTATCTACGAAGATAGCTAAACACACTAAAGCTATATGTAAAATAACCTTAATATGTTCGAATTTAGATTTCATCCCCAACCCCTTATAAATCCCCCAAGGGATACTAGGGTCCTGAAAAAAGATTATAAAAGATAATTTTAAATTAAATTTTATAGTGTTCAATATATTACAACAATGTTGTATTGTTGTGTTTTTATATTTATAATATCAAGAATATATATTTTTTAATTTAATAATTATTGAATGTTAGGAATTTTTTTTCGAACAAATCTTCAATTGATTTATTGTTAGTTGTTCATAATATTTTTTTCATAAAAGGAATGCATAAATAATGTAGTTGATTTTAACCTTTTGATACAAGAAAAACATGTTTTTTTTAATGAAACTACATGTTCATTAAGTCAACATGATGAAAAAAAACAATCATATGATAGTTTCAAAGTGTTGAAATTTTGAAGCAAGCATCATGAGGGAAATGATTGGGCTAGTTGTTTATATTCATTAGATTCAAAATTTCTAACTTTAAACATAGGTTACGTGTGCAAAACATAATCATGTGGAAAAACATGATTAGAACTTTATTTTTGATTTTTTTACATTTCTACTTGTAAACCAAATATTAATGGGTGTCAAACCTTAGCTCACGCCTTTAAAATCATCACTTATTATTATCAATGCTAATGTGAAAATCAATGAAAGGAGATCAACATCCTTTGTTAAACTTTAACACCATTTCTATACATCACCTGCTTATCATATGGTTATGTCAAAAAGGTGAAATGTAGGGCTAAAGTGTGAAGAGACACTTCAAACAATCAATGTTAATCTGAAAAAGGGACCTTGAGGTCATTTTTCGGATCAGCACTATTTTCATCAACAAACGTTTAAGTCAACTATGTGTAAAAGTAACAATTGATGCTAATTCCCGCTTCAACTACTAGCACTAATCTTTGTTGACATAAGCACATGTTTGACACCCACTATTGATGCACAATTATATATGCATGTGAAAAAATATCATTATCACACAAATTGTTTTATTTTAAATTTACTTCATGTAAATATTGATTATAAAATGTAATCTTAAAAAAGTTCTAAAGTTTTTTTTTCTTTTTTTGAACCCTAATTGTTAATGGACCCCAAGGCCTATTATTTGTGAAGTGAATGAAATTTGTTAAAACTTAATATGAAACAGTGGAAAAAAATATTTTATATAATAAGATTGTAACAAGAACCATTATTAATTGAAGTTGCAATGATACTAGTGATGAAAGTTGAAACATAAGATGAAACTCCTTTAAACACCACTAAAATGAGTTCCAACCTCAGTAAGGCCAATATTTTATGGGCCTAATTTTATGATCCCATTCTACCTTTTGGCCAAAAATGCCGTTTTCATACCATGGGTTTCCTTGACTTTACTCTATTGTCCTTACACATATTATGGAGCCAGCTTCAATGTAGCTCCCAATATGTGGGGCCTGCTATAAAATCTCTAAGGTGCGTCATTTCTTCTAGATTGAGTTTCAATTCATTGAGATTGAGGGCTTTGTCTATTGTGTAGCAAAATGGAACCGTGCTTGAACAGCTTATTATTGCAAGCATAGATGCGCTTCTCTTTTGGGGGGAATCTTAACATATATGTCTTCAACACCCAGCTTACAAGTTTTTGGATCCCTTTCCATAAGGGTGATGAACTTGTGGACCAATTCTTAATTCTGCAAATAAAAACAATGGCCTTTGATCTACATACAAATTTGTCTTACAAATTTCCATACTCCTCTCTTTAATTCCTATCATCTTAGGAATGACATTAAAGTATTATACATAGTACCATGTGTCACAATTTCGAAGAAAGAAAACCTTTCATTCCCAAAGAAGAGAGAGAAGGCAAAAAGCTTACAAATGAGACAACTATTTCTATGTCACATTGAAAAGCACAGAGGTTTTAGAAACTAAAAAAAACGGTGCGGTTCCATGTTGTTCAGTAGTTCCAGTCAGTTTTCAATCTTGCGATAAGTATTTTCAAACATGAGGAGGGGTGTTGGGGGAAGACTAAATAATATTGTTTCTGAAGTTTGATCACAATTTTTTGTGTTGGGAGCTTTTGGTTTCTGCTCATTGAAGAGATGGTGTTGAAAAAGAAAAGAAGAATTCCATTTTTACCCCCAAAAGAATTGTGATGGAAAAGAAAATGTATTTAATAAAATGCGCCTAAATGGTTGAGTGAAACAAGCAAAGCGAAGCCCTAGTTGGCTAAGTACATGACTGTGTGCTCCAAAATCGACCTTGCCGATGGTTTCCTTGAAATGATGCATTAGGAGGAGCTGTGACGCTTGAAGCGAATTCTTCCATTTGAGCCTGTTTTTTAAGACCTTGGGGAGGGGATGGACCTTGTCAGAGTTCTGTTGATCATGCTTAATCATGGGCTAATTTAACTATTACTTCAGTCACGAATTAGTGCTTTTAATCACACTGAAATCCTGATCAGACTGCAACCCTCCAGCTGATTCTAAAGTCCACCATGTTCTAACTATTGACTCAAGACGGAGACGAAGAAGAATCACATCAAACAATCTGATATTTTTACAAGTTTTAGAATGGGTTTAAGATTTGTGAACATATGAACTGAAAAGAAATCAGTAAAGCTTCAAACTTTGATTTTTCACAAGGCGATCATGAGGTTCACTCCTTTGAAATCCCATCCGTATAGGACGGCACTAGAACAACAGAATTTCGTTTGGTACTTCCAACACTAGCACCTTCAGAGGCCATCAAATGCTAGCTGACATTCAAGAATTGGGGAACTTCCGCTAACGACCCGAGAATTTCTAGATTTTCAATTCCTTAATGTATTGCTAAGAACTGATTTTTCATATTCAAACAGGTTTGATGCAGCGCTGCTTGTATTGTGGGACTTAGTGCATCTAAGTTGTAGGCGCCGTAGTGAGTGCCACTGATCTACTATTGCTAGACCTTGAGCTCATTCACTTGTTGGCCGCGAAATCAATCCGGCGGAGTATTGCAAGTGTCGAAAGTGTTATGTGTGCCAATTCTAGTAGCAACTTCATCAGAATCAGTATCGAAGTTTCGACGTCGCAAGTTGCAAAAGACAAGACTAGGATTAATGCACTAGTGGCTTAATGACTAGTGTTGACCAGGGTTGCCGTTTGGTGGTGGCAGCACTGGAGCTCGCTTGTCTGCCCTTTGAGCGTGAAATTTGAAAGGACGGCCGTGTAGGAGGTTATTAGAGGAGTTCTCACCCCCGACTTTTGTTGTTTCAACGTTGCTTATATGAGGACGTGCTGCAGGAATTGCACCTTCAAATCTTCCAGAGTTTTCGTGATTATGAGAACAGCCTGATTCATCTTGTTGGCAGTCCGTGAATATGTCGAGCATGAAATCTGGTTTAAGGTCACCCGTATCGATGATGACTGGCGCGTCGTGGTTTCCTGGTAAAAGTAACCTCATCGCAGTTACGCCTTGCAGTTGTGTTGCGTCCAACAGTGCCAAGATCATGAAACACACTGTTCCTATCACCGAGAAGAGTCTCGGAGCCATGATTATTGTTATAGAAATTATCTAAGTTGCTAGATTAAAGCATTTGCCAAAGAGATCAACAGAGGGATCCACTATCCTAGTAGAGCAACAGCAAATGCTATTCAAGAGCAATAGAGAGCCACCAGATCCAAGTAGAGCAACAGCGAATGCTATTCAATTGATTGTCCAATCCTGAAAGTGTCTAATCGCAATGTAAAGTCTGATGGATATGCACGAGGTATTACAATTTGCAGAGAAATCTGGGACGTATGGAATACAATCAAGCTGCTTAATGCACTAAAGCATCGACTGGTGCGACATTTTATGGGCATGATCGCCCTGGGCCCAGGGGCGGTCGGGTCTTCAATTGTTCAACCACCGCAAAGAAGCAGCCTGATCCTTCATCCTCACGCGAATGCACTTTTGTTTTGACCTCCAGACTTCCCGACATCGCCGACTCCCAAATTAATTAATCTCCCTTGCTCGCCAAGTCTTGGCTAATCGCATGTCAATTAGATGTTTTTTAAAAAAAGGAATAATATGACCATCGCGGTTATGCATTATTCAAAGGCTCTCGCATTGCAACGACGTCGAGTTTGCTGGGAGCTGCTCGTCATCAGACAGCTGGTCACCGAGAAAGTAAAGTCTTGTTTGTTGAATAACGGGATGCTGATCACTAAATTACACGTCAGTGCTAGATCAAAGGGACTAGAGGCAAGTCGGGATGCAAATCACCAAAATATACGTCAGTCGGGATGCAGATCACCAAAATATACGTCAGTGCTGGATCAAAGGAGGTAGAGGCTTGAAATCGAGCTTCAAGACCTGCCGGTGTTGAAATACGACTGCGGACAAATTATTAAATTATATTTTGAATGACGTGTTGACACAACATCTTGGAGGAACTTAGTAGCCAACTCGGCATGGCGCACTAAGTCAATCGACCCCCACGTATCTGGGAACCACCCAAATTTTTGGAACCGCTAATTTATGAAGACATGCTTCCTTGAATACCAGGCAATGTCTAGCAGCTCCATTGGTGCTCAGTATGTGACTCAACAAATTAAAATTGGACATGAAGAAAAGTTACACCATACCAGTTTGGGTCATTTTTGCATAGTTTGCTGAGGCTGGTAAAAGGTTGTACAGCAAAGCATAACACCTGCTGTTGATTGGTCAGATAGTTTGAATGATCCAGGTGGGTTGCTATTCCTTGTCTCCCACCTACTTTTAGTCCTCATTTTAGTTTAGGGCCATAGTTGCGAAAAACTAAAATCACTAAACTTGGATGTGAGAAATATTTTTGCAGGGTCACGTACTGAGCACTGCTGCAGACGCGTCCAGTTACACTTCAAATCTGCCAAGTATGATCCATCTAGGAATTTGTCCAGCTTGGTGGGGCTATATTGTTCCACTACCTCATAACTGGTCCTGCAAAGGCCACTTTCACATGGGCACCGGGCTAGGAACCTAGCATCCGGTTTCTATTTGGGCAGCGGGAGAACCAAACTCGATAGGTCAGTTTTAGTTTTCAAAAACCCAGACTTGAAGGGTCAGTTCTAGATAGGCTTTGATATAGAATTGAACCCAATTTTCTTTAGAATATTGGTTTCGGTTCTTGTTAGTTCCGGTTCTTGTTAGGGCACAGGGGTTAGGGTTTTGAGTGAACTATCTCATGCCTATCACTATGGTTTCTGCAATCTTCGGGGTTCTGGGATTTTGTACTTGTCAAGGTTTATGATTTTTATGGTCTTGGGGTTCCAGGATTTTGTATTTGTCAAGGTTTATGATTTTTATGGTCTTGGGGTTCCAGGATTCTCTATTCATTGAGGTTTTCATGGTCTGTGAACTTGAGAGATATAAGAGCACAATGCATGTGACAAGGTTTTTCTTTTTTCTTTTTGGGGTCAAATTGAAGGTCTGTCTGATCCAATAGATTCCAATGATTTTTTAAAAAGATTCTTAATACAATTTCTAATGTTTGTAGCATGGTTTTCTTGGCATGTGTGTTTATTTTCAAAAGTTTAAGAGGTCATTCATTGTTGGGGTTTAATAAGGAGTGTCTAACTAAAAAATCATTGCAAAGGACAAATTTAGATTTTTATAAAGCTAAATATATTGTAACTATGGTGTATTATTGTGTTACTATTATTAAAATGCTAAGTAAATAACTTTTCTTTTATTGAATCTTGTATAAAAGTCTTTTTTTGAATCCTTGACCAATTTATGATTAATTGATCAATTGTCCATATTTAATAGTTCAAAACAAAATAAATTTGTTCTTAATATCCCCCTGGACCCAAAATCATTATTTATAGTCAATTCAAAACTGAAATCAAAGATTATTCTAAAAAGTCAAAAACCACCCAACATTGATGTGTACATGCTTTCGTGGGTAAACACTGCAGTTTTGGTTAGGAAAAATTGTATCAAAACTGGGAAAGATTTTCAAACTTCGAACCATAATGAAAACTGAATTTATTTTCTGAAGAACTGGATGCAAAATTAGATTCTCAGTTCTATTTTGATGTGTGAAACTAGAATCAATACATTCTTAAAAATGTAACAGGGGCCAGAATGGATGGTTAACCGGCGATCAATCATCAATTCTGATTCCAATTGGTAAGAACTCCAGATCAAAACTAGGACTGATTTTCAGAACTGGAACCAAAACCAAAACCGTCTTAAGGGGAAAAAAAGTACAATTGAAACTGTACCCTTCTAATTTGCACATGATTTAAAGATGTAAACCGAAACCAAAAAGTGAGACAATTTCAATTCATCTTTCATTGAAACCATAGGTTCTTCATAGAATTAAAGAATCATCCAAGGTTCAACACTTGAAAGAACAAAAAAAACAAGGGGTGTGTAATGGTTTGGACCTCAGCCCATTCTAGAGCATAACCAGTTTTCCTCACTGTCAATTTACGTCCCAAGCATGTTCTCCACAGTTGACCCCCATTACAAGTGAAACCAAACACAGCAAAAGTGGAAGCAGCAGATAGGACAAGTTTGAAAAAAAGTGTCTGAAAAGAACACTCAAACCAGTACAAAATCGGAATTACACAGTTATAAACTACAAACTGGTGGAATATCGGGATTGAAGATGTATAGTCTGCAAGGAATCGAGTGAATGGTAGCTGCATGAAATGGGTCAGATGGCTGGACCATCTGTCAATGGTTCAGAATGTCACCTATTTGAATCCAAAGCAATGTAGCAAAGTCACCAAATATGAGTATGTATGGGCTTGAAATGAACAGTGCACAAAACACATCGGGAACACAAATGTAAAACTTCCATTGATAAATATATAAATGTATATGAGCTTCACATACACAAAAAAGTCCCTTCAACACTCATGGGTCATCCACAAGCCAAAAAATGCATCCAGTTGGCACATTGCAGGGCTAAAGTCAAGTTCAGTGTTTGAAATACTGAAATACATGTGTATTCATTCGTGTTATTTTGAGTACATAGAAAATATGGGTTTAAACTTCTTAAGACTGGAGCTACATATTTGTTGACCTTGATGCATAAGTCTTGGTCCTCAAGCTTGAAAGCTCAATATTGGGGACGCACTTATGTTGTCACAAATATTGTTTTTTTTTTTCGACTTGATATTTTCAAATTTCAACCATGTCAATATAAAAAGAACTTTCACAATGCTTGTACATATTATGGTACAACCCAAAACATAAAGAAGTCAATTATTGAAAAAATCATATTTTAGAATATATTTGTGCAAAAACAATATTTGTAAGATTGTATTAGAAAGCACATATATTTGAAAAATGATTGATTTATAACATTAATGAAATTTATAATATTTATTGAACAATGTGTGAAAAGTTTGACCATTTTCATATCACAAATGGGGTTTTTCCAAAACAATTGACCATATAAGAATCACAAGATCAAGTGGAAGATGACAAAAAACGAGAATTAAGCGATTGTGTCATAATTTATTCATTTCAAATGCTTAAAGGAAAATATCTTGAACAAATTACTTGTGCAATCTTGCATGCACTATACCAAAGATATACACATGGTTCCTTGAATTTTAATTTTTGCAATTTATGCATTTTTCTCAAATAATATTAGATAAATTTACAATTTGATGAAAGACAAATTTATAAAGCCCAAACATCAATTTAATGAACCCCCAACCTATTTCTACCCAAATGGATTGACTTGTTGTGTGCATTTGAACTCACTAATTGGATAATTTGGTAGAGTATCAAGGACTTTGACACCTAATGATAATTGGTGGGACTAAAAAGATTTTTATCCATGGTTAATTTGGATGAAAATTTATTTTTCTGACATTACATTTTTTTTATTATCATAATAGGGAAATAATGATTAATATTTTATTTCCTTAAACCAAGTCTAAATGCAATAACCTTACTTTTTTTTGGATCCATCGGTCCAAATTGTTGTTGGATTGGTTTTAATTAAGGTTGCCCCAAGCTACCGAATGGAATTCCAAAGATTGTTCCATTTTGTTTTGTTTGGGATAATAACATTTCAAAATCAATTGTCAATTGAGAAGGAAAAAATTATTAGTAGTGGTATTTCAAAGTATTTGAAATTTTGGATGTTGAACATTGTGAAAGATAATATGTATGCAAAGGCCATGGGTTTCTATATTGAATATTGGGAGGTCTTTTACAATGCTTATCAAAACCACTTCCAAAGCAAAGTCCCATATTAATGGAGGGTTTTGGGCCATCTAGCAATTGGAAGGCTGATCATGTGCAATTAATTTTTCCAATTCCACTTATCCTTGAAGATCAAGAAGATCCAATTATCCTTTCATATATTTTTGGGCCTAAAAACACGAAACCATCTTTGAGGACAACAACATACATTCCCTATGAAGATTTGAATGAAGGAGATTTTATTTTCAATCATTCATTTGATCCTATAGGGTACCTCGTATGGATGGGAAGAATGTACAATGATGTTGTCAAGGATGGGAATGACAAGCATTATAAAATGGTGCATGTTCAATGGTGGGTGCCCTATAAGAAAAAAATACACAACAATGTAGAGTTGTATCAAGATTATTAGCAAGGAAGGTGGAAATGCAATTTAGCAAACCCATGCAATGGGTAAAAATAAATTCAATTGCATTCACATTTCCTGCTAGAAAAAATGACAACTGTGAACGACACCATAATAATAATGATATGCATGGTAATTAGGCTAAAACAACATTGATGTGGCCAATGAAGTTACCCACATATAATACATTAAATTTTGATAATCATGTCAATTAAAATGATTTGTTGCATGATTAACTTTTTAGTCTTGTGGAATCTAGTAGTTAAACTTCTAGTTGGGTGCAAATACACACAAATGAGCCCCTAGGATTACTTTACAAAAGGAATGTGAATCCTTTTAAAAAAATTTCACTTTTTCATATGAATTTTTTTTAGAATGAAATCTTTTGCAACTTGTTATTAAAATACATATAATTGCCCCAATAAATCACATGTTTTATGTCAATCATTATTGAATAAATATGAATTTTTCAAAATGTGTAAATTGTAACACGTGTTTACTTAATTTAGGATTAAATTCTTTAGACAACCTAGTAGATGGGGGGTGGTTGCAAAGTAGGGTGGCTCACTTTTTGCACCATAATCCAATTTTTTCAAAATGGCATGCATTTACATGCTGTTAACATGGCATAAAAGAATGATTTTCCAAATTTGTAGTTAGAACTAGACTTTCAACTAGAAGAAAAAGACATCTATAAAAAATAACTATAACATATATATACACCAAATATATAATAATGGACTTTTGAAGTTGAAAAATATGGACTTGTTTACTATTTATGTGTCTATATACATACGTTTTTGTGTATGAATTTTATTTGGGATATATTATAGGGATTCAATATATGGTATGTTAAAACAAAAAGAACATACGTGGAAACCAATTGTTAAAAAAAAATTAACCAAAAACAAATTATGAACTTTTGAATGGCCTAAAATGAGCCATATTTTCATAAGTCCATATCGTAATCATTTTGGGGGGGGGTTTTCAATTTTAGTTTTTTTAACATATACATTAAAGAATTTTTTAGAATGGTTTATTTACATATGGGTTTTTTAATTCATTGACCACAATGTAATTCCTCACTAAATTAATGATATCAAAATAGATTGTCATTTTAACATTATCATATGGAATTTTAAGGAGTGGAACATTTGCTGAAATTGAGCCACCTTAGAGTGCATACACCTTGGGATCAACTCCACCTAATGGCCACCTGATATGACAAGTTTGTGATCATTTTATACGTGAATGCCACTTAAATGCATGCTTTAGTAAATTTATTACTAAGTAAACATGAAAATGCCACTAATAACTTCCAAAAAATAACATCAACATGCACATATTATGTTTAATGAAGGAGGGGAATGATGGCTGGATATATGACATGTGCAAAAAAACCAAAGCCTAACAAATGCTCCAAAAATGATGACATTTCAAAAGATTTCATATCAATTTGATGGGACATTTAGAATGCATTTTTAATCCATCTAAAATGATTAAACCCCTCAACTTGGGCTATTTTTATCCACTTTTAGGCTATATTGTAAAATGAAACTATTACAATTCTCAATTCTATAACAAACATGTCAATAATGTGTAAGAATTATTTCAAACCAAAGGTTAATGCTCCCATTAATGACAATGAAAAACTCAATTCTTTGAGTTTTAGACTAAGGACATCATGGCAATCCAACAATGGCTATAATGTCTACAAATTTTAAGTTGTTGCTCATAGTTTTTTTAAAAACTTAATAGTTTAATCAAATTTTATATACCATTTCTCTTAATGGCCATTGGGTGCAACATGATAGATTTTTGGTTTTAAAAGCCAATAATGGAAGGTTCAAAAAAATTTGTCAATTACAAACATAATTATCAAAATTTCACACAAGGCACACCAATGCCAATAATGAATAAGAATCATACTTTCATCTAATTTGATGATATTTTATGGTAGTTATATGAGAGGTGCAAGGTTCAAGTGGAGACATCTACTTTTTTGGTATACTTTATTTTGCTTTGACCCTGAGTTAGTTTTTAAAAACTTTGTATCCATTTTAATTTACAAAAGATAATTATCTTTGTTAGCTTCAAGTGAACTTAGAATAATTTGTTTGTGGTTTTTTCTAATCGTTGACAAGAGTAGTGGCATTTTTTGACAATAGGTAGTTCAAATTTTCAAGAATGTTGTATCATGTATAACTTTTGACAAACATTTTCAAATAATGCACTCGATCTAATAATGATGCATTTGCAAGTTCTTTTGAAGTGACACCCTCAATTTTTCTCATTGGAAGTACTTGCACTTTCAAGTTTGTACTACATAATGGGGTGCATTTTCTCTTTAAAGACCCACTCTTTGCGTAACAATTGCTTACGTTTGTAATTATTATAGCTTCAAAATTTATGTCATAAAAAAATATTACAATTTGTTTTCATTTCCATGATTGTTACATATTAGGTTGTTAAATCCTAAAATATAAGATGATGATGGTAAAATTAGAGGATGCAAAAGCATTAAAATGTGCTTGTAATGTTTGCTTTATGTCTTAAATGTATGTTTAATTGACCATTATAATGAAGAATTCATCCAATTTAAAATCAACTTTTGTTTTATTATATGTATGTTTGATACAATTTATGTCCAAAACCATCAACTTGCATGCTTACAGATTTTTTTGAATTTGAATCTACTTTGATATTTATTAATTTATAATTGAAGCAATAAAAGCTTTTAAATTTTAAAAAATAAATGCAAGGATTCTTTCATTAAAAATATGAAAATGTCTAGTTTATTTAATGTCTAGATGATGAATTTAAATTATATATATACATTAAATAATACTTAATCAATATATGAATATATGGGACATGTGTATGTAATATATATATATATGATAGATTAAACACTTGTACAAACGAATTTAATAAATATTTAAACATGTAAAATATTTTTTAAAAATTGAAACCAAAGTTTATAACCTAAATTTCATGAAGGTAGTATTGCATCTAGATCATCAATTTCACATATCTTGAAAGGTAGTTAATTTCAATTGTTAATGTGTGCCTTTGAAACAAGTAATATGTCAAAACCATTGATTATGCATACGAAGATGTTTCATGTTATAACATTAGCTCAAAATGGTGCCACCCATCATGAAGCAAGTTGCATAATGCACATTGTCACTAAAACACCTATTGCTTAATTTCTTTGAGTTGTAGCTTCATTTTGAAATTTTCCATTGAACTTGGAAAGCTTTGTAGGTGAAATAATGGCTTAGCTAAGTGTGGTGGGATTTTGAAGATTTTATGTTCTCTTTTAATTATTTTCATATATTGAACTTGTGTCATAATTCTTCACAAATTTTGGTGTGATTGTGGCACATTGTCAAGGTTTGCCATAGGTTTTAGGTGGGTGATTTGTAGTTTGCAACCATGCCAAGGATGAAGTTAAAAAGAGAGAAAGTTAGTGAAGTTTGGGAAACATTAAAAGAGGACACTCATATTAGAGGAGAATGAAGCAAATCACTTTGATGAAGATGTCTTCTTCACACCACCAAATAGTCCAACAAATCTAAAACCTACAATTATTGAGCCAACCCCTTTAGCATTGCATTGCCACTACACACCATCAAAATCTAGAAGGTTATTAAACTTGCATGAAAGGATTGTTGAAGAATTGTTTGATCCTTGATTTCTTGGCCATCCCGCTTGGCAATGTACTTTGTTTTTAACCCTATTCAATTCATGTTCCTATAAGTTCAAGATGCAAACTTTCAAAGTCTACAACACCTACTGGACCTAAGGTGCTAAGGATGACAATGCTACCTAGAAATCGAGCACTGTTTTCAAGCCATAATGTTTGTTGAACTAACCTACCAATGTTTTCAAAGATTTGGTGATGATTCTTTCTTAACCTCTGTTGTCCAATATGTTCAAAAGTTATGTGCATCATCTTAGGGTTTATTTGCATTAAGGATCATGACCTAATTACATAGGGAACAAACAAATGTGATGTCCATCAAGGAGATTTCAACATCAGGAGGTGTAAGGCTCGTAGAGCAACAATAACAATGTTTAGCAAAGGAGGAAGTTGCCGGTCATGAGTGTGAAGAGTTGAATTTTGTAAGGTTAGAGTTGGATCATCACGTTAGGTTAGATCCAGCCACACACTACTTGGAATTTAGTAGTAGAGAAACACAAAAAAATTCTACAGATGTTGCAAGAGAAATGGATTTGTTCATTGTTAACCAATTGATAGATGTTCCTCTTGAAATTCAACATGAGGCTATTGGAAAGTTTCTAAGTCATTCCCTACTCAAAGATATGGTTCCTCCTTACCTTACTAATCTAAGGGTTGTAAAGCATAAGTATGATGTGTTACAAAACATGAAAGAAGGCATCAATACACACTTGGCAGGTTGTAGAAAATCCAAGCTAATCATGGCTAAAGACATTGTGTGCACATTAACATCATCATAGTCCATTACTAGCAAAAGAATTGTAGCTAGAGTGCTTGGAGTTGACAGATGAAACATATCAAGAGCAATGTTAAGGCATGCCCAACTTGATACTATGAATGATGTTTTCTAGTTGAATTATAAGAAAGGTCAAAGATTTGATACTCTATCAAAAGAAGTGAAGAAATTAACAATTGATTGGTGGGTTCAAGAAACCTCCATATCACCCAATTGAAAGGATGTCATACAAAGGAGGGTCGGGGTAAAGAATTTTGAAAAAAAATTCCTACACAATTTTTAAAAATTTAATATTAAATTAATTACATTTATTATTGTAAACTTTCTCATTAGTCAAGAAATTGATTTTAGGGTAATTACTAACTATAAATAAAATAATTTCCTAAAAATAACATTAATTTTTATAATTACTAAAAATTAATTAATTACTTTTATCATATAAAAGTAATTAACGAATTTAAAAAAACTATTATGTAGTAATTCCTGAAATTACAATCATTAAAATAATTATTCTAACTATATTATATTTTTCCAAAATTTTAATTCAGATTCAAAGTTATAAATTACATATTGTGAATAATTATGTTCAATTGGAAAATAAATATGCATATACTAGAATTAATTCTTATCTGAAATAATAAAAATGATTTAAAAGTAATGTAACATTAATTACAATAATTCATTTCTTTTACTATACGAATATAAATTATGTAATATAAAAATCTATATTGTAGCAATGATTATTTAGTGTGACACATAATTAATAAATATAATCATTATAAATATTTGTAAAAGTAAACTTTTATGGATAACACTAGTAAAAAAAGACCCTCAAACTCAATCAATAAATTTCTGAATTGAAATATTAATTTTAGATTCCAAAATAATAATTCAAAATTCAAATATAAATGTTTAGATCAAATAAGTCTTTTGAATTTAAATTTAAAAAATCAGAATTGAAATGTCAATTTTCAGATTCAAATAACAATATTGAAAATTGAAATGTCCATTTTTTAACTCAATTAATAATGTTCTTAATCGAAATATTAATTTTGAGAATCCAAAATAATATTTCAGAATTGAAATGTCAACTTTCAAATCAAATAAGTTTTTAAAATTTAAATTAAAAAATTTAGAATTGAAATATTAGTTTTTAGATTCGAAAATAATAATGTAAAAGTCAAATATCAAAATTTAGATGAAATAAGAATTTTGATCTAAATAAAAATTTTTATATTCAAATAATTTTTTTCATATTCAAATACTGTTATA
>Ga0116230_10001737_pt1 | contig 20850 bp, 11 predicted proteins | sample S1TSphfallax_3_FD_88678 | JGI IMG/M metagenome (GOLD analysis project Ga0116230, IMG submission 88678) | Host-associated microbial communities from peat moss isolated from Minnesota, USA - S1T2_Fd - Sphagnum fallax MG | ecosystem: Host-associated > Plants > Peat moss > Unclassified | place... | reverse complement strand
TTTTATTCTAGTGACGATGATTTCATCAAAGTTGGTGTAAGTGGGATGGGCTATAATCGTAGGTTGTACAAAAAGACAATTCCAAATTGCAATTTTATTAGAGGTTGATTCCAAACCATATATATTTTTTGAAAAAACATTTTACATGTTGTAATGTTTCAAAATGTCCTTATGGATCCCAAGATATTAAAAGAGAAACAAATCTTCTTTTTTTAATTTAAATGTCTTTTGGAATCTTTATGTCCTTTCAAAAAAAAAATTGAATCTTTGTGTCTTTCCAATTTCATACACATGTTTGCATGTAATCTCATACAAATGTGAATATATGTTATATCATTTGAATATGTTGAGATTATTTCAAGAGATTAACATGTTTTTTTTCTTTGAAATTAAGCTAATTTCCAATAAAAACTTATGCCTTAAATACCTAATTCAAGGATTTAATTCCCACTTGCTTAGCTGATTTAATGTTTATCCACCCTAATTGCTTCCAAATTTTCAATGAATTAAAAACAAGGGTGGTTGATTAAATCTCCCATTGGATGATAATTGGGTGGCATTTTGTACAATTTGAATCTTATATATAACAAGATTTTCAAATGTAAACCCTTATTTCTTTTTTGTCATTTCATCGTCACTAGTAGTGTGTAGCAACGTGGAGCCCAAGTAATGTTAGCTTTCTAGAACAATATAAATTGTTCATATCATAAGTCCATTTTTTTTTTAAAACATCCCTATCCATTGGAATAATGAAACATTACAATAGTTAAGAGGTTCAAATTTTGCATTAATGTCATGTCCATAAATGGACAATGTAATGTGCAACCACCCCTCCCATGTCTTTACCAACTAAATGTCCTAACAATTATGAGGTTCCAAAGTTTAGGACTTTGAGAATTTGCCATTTCACTGGGAGGGCCTATATATGGACAACTACAAAGCATATGATGCAAGGGAATAAACAAAGGTCTAGTCTAGGATGAATTCATGTGAACTTGTCATGAATTATAATGTTATTATGGGTTCAAATTGCATGAAATGTTTTATCTCATTCACTTGTGCAAGTGAAAGGGTCAAGTGTCCCTTATCGCATTATGTGGTTTTGGCATCTCAAAGTGTATGCCACTTGGACTCAATTACAAGGAGTTAGGGAACACATAATAGGTTTCATGAAATGGACATTACATTCCAAATCAAAAAGCTACCAATGGCACTTGATGTGCTTTTACAGGCATGTTTTTCTTGTTCTTTCTACCAACATGGAAGTACTAATTCTTGGAGTTGTAATAATTCCAATTCCCAATGCAACAACAAAAAAAAACTATTGAAAGGAAAAATAATAATTTTAAATATATAGGGAAACATTGATAAGTTCAATGAAATAACTTTCAACATGTGAAAGCTCAATATTCAAGTGTTATGTTATACTACGCTATGAAACTTTTAAATATAGTTTTTGTGATTTAACATTCAAGAAAGAAAGTTCAATTATGACATCCAACTTAGATAATGCACATGTCATTCTATTGACACAATTTTTTACATAAGTTGATGACATGCAAGACATTGTATTAGATGTCACATGTGGGAGCATCTAATACATGTTCCATGAATTAAATCCCATGAAGAAGTTAGTTTAACTACTTCAATAAAAAAATATTATGAAATTTGCACAAGGCAAAAATGATATCACAAATAATATGAATGTAATTTAGGTCATGGTACATCAACTAACTAATCTTGAAAATATAATCTTAAATAAAACTATTATGTCCAAGATTATTTACATTGTGCCAAAATAGATTTTGTGACAAGATATTTGAAATGTTTTTACAATGAGATATGCAAGTCTATGAATGAAAAAATTCTTAGAAGATGCCATTATTTCATCTTGTGTTTTTTTTTATAAACATGGGTACCAAATTTATTGTATTTAGTATCATGGATGTTTTTGCCAACTTCAAGCAACATCAATCAATAATCTTGAAGGAGATTGATAATTTCATTAAAAAATTTCCACAATGAAAAGGGAGGCAAGTGCCTTTGGGGTATAAGCACAATAAGCCCCAAAGGATTGTTATCACAAGTACAATATTTTTGCATTCAGTGTTTTTGGTATTGTATGGAGATCTTATATTGGATTTTTTTGCTTGTTTTATTTTATTGGTTTAAAATTTAGATTGATCAGTTTTATTTAACAATTTTTTTTGAAGAACTTGAACGTATAGAACATATATGTGTTGAAATACTATATGCCACAAAACATGAAAAACACATCTACACTTCAAAATAAAGATTGTTGGTGAATTTTTTTGTTGTTTTTTTTTGTAATGACATTGATATACATCAATTAAATTTTGGATCATTTAGATTTTTGGATTTTTTGGTTGAACATCCATTCAAAAAAATTATTTTTTACACTTGTTTAACAATAAATGCATAATAATATATATTTTTTAGAAAAAAAATCATTACCATATGAAAGAGAAAAAGATTTTACAAATGGGCTTTGCATTAGTTTTCTTTTATTCGGTAATGTTTTGTGAACTATAAACATGAGGCCTTATGGTTGTCAAAAAAACATAAATTATATACTCTATGTACATTGATTTTACCTAATACTTTTCATGTCGCAACCCTAGCCTTGGGCTCGCGATTAAAGCAAGGGATTACGAAGGTGTGCACCAAGTGTGAAAGTTGGGAGTCACATTTCATGCTCCCGAGAGTGTGGGAGAGTGTGAGGGAATGAACCTCCACATTCTCTAGCGAGCTCCCATTTTGGGAGTGGGAGTCCCGATGGACTTTCGAATCTTCAAAGAATAATTGCAAGGGGCCAAACCTATTGGATTGAAGAGTTATTTATATCATTGGAAATTTCTTGAAACGTAGATGTTTAAAATGGGCTCACATGACTCATTCGAATACTTCAAACACAAGTTATGGCCAAAAGAGGGGTCGGAAGTCAAATTGGCAATTTGACTCCCGACCACTAAAAGTCGGGGATCGCCACGATTTTCTTGCATGAAGGTGGCGTGTGACATACCGTTGGAAAACTCTCAACAAGGGCTACAAATTTTCTTCAAACCTCATCTCAATCAAAGGTCTGCATGCAAAATTATAGGGCCCCAAAGTTGCGAGAATCCCAATTGTGAGAATTTCGAGACTCCCATTAGGGAGTCTTGGGACAAAATGACATTTGGGTGTTGATCCCGTGGTCAGGCATAGAGTATACTATAAGCCTTCCCCAAGTCCGGGTTGTGGTGAGTCTTGTGAGTTCGCGTTTGTTTGTAGCTCGTTCGTGCACCAAAGTGCTCCAACTACGCATTAACCAACTTGTTGTTTAGTTTGTGTAGGTCCATGTGAATGATTGAATTGCTTGTCAATCTTCCTAATCCCATCCCAAAACTTTAACACGCCCCTTTAGCCCCAAACTATTGAGAGCCAAAGAGTGCGCTTGAATTTTTTTTCCTTTCGTTGTTCACCTTTGGATTCGCAATTGAACCCATCAAAGAGCTCGGGGGTGCGTCATTTCATCTAACTATTGGATGAAGATTAATTTTGACTCCAAATGAATTTTGAGTTCCAAAATGTTGTCATGCAAATTCTAAAGTTTTTAGCTTATGTTTAGGATAGCCAAAATATGTATCAAGATTTTAAGTTATTTTGTACCACAATATTTGTTATGCATAATTTTGTTTTGGTGAAAAGTGGTTCACCTTTAATGTGCTTTCACCTTTTACATAAACATTGTTCAATATTTTGACCTCAATTGGATCCATTATGAATTAATGATTTTATATTCCCATGAGCAAAACAATTTTGCCAATAGCCTAAAGGGAGTAGGTTTAAGGTTTAAGGTTTACACTTCCTTCCTATTTCATCATATCATGTGTAACAAAGGATATGATTAAAGTTTAGCAAATATTGCCTTGAAGGTCTATGATTTTTAATGCCTTTATATTATCTATATTTAATTACAAATATTTACAATACCCTACAACTTAATGAAATTAATTAATTAAAGTGATTTAAAAGTCCCTATTACATTTCAAACTAATATTTTATGATAGCTTTTGAAAGAAAATAAAAATGATTACGTTAGGGCAAGAAATTAATTTGTGTGAATGATGAAGGAAAAGATTATGAACACTTCAATTTGAGTCATTAATCATGTCAATTAATCCTTCTCCCCTTGAACCTCATTCTACTAGGTAAACAAGAATAAAAACCGACACGGGATCAAGGTTGCATTATAAGGAAATATGGATGCAATCCATTGAACATTTGATTCATTGAATTGTAATGAAATTCATGGAAATTCACTATAATGAATTTGTAATGGGAAATGTGAACAAAAACCAAATGATTAATGACCTAGGACTAGTGGTATTGACCAAGTGGAGGTAAATAGTTTGTAAATGTACATTGTTCACAAATAAAATTTCATTTTTGTTTATTGATAACATATAAATTCCTTCTTATTATTTTAAATTCGTAATGTGTGATAATATTTTTTTAAATATTCAAATTTCAAAATTTACATAAGTTTTGGTGAAATATTTTAAAACTAATTTTACCTTAATGTACCCATATTATTATTTTTAAATCTTAAAATGAATTGGTGTATATATATATACAATGAATTGTATATATTAAATTCATTTGGAAATCCAAACTTTGATATGATTTTTTTTCTCACTTTTTGCTAAGATGAAACAAATAGGAACATGACCTTGAGAAAATTTCAATGATCTATTTTTAAAAATTCATTTTGCAAACCATTTTTAAAAAGTGATCTTGAAAGTCAATTATGTTCATAATTTGTGAATCACATTTTTTTGTTGGAATTGACATACAATCTTTTACAATGGTTTTATTCAGTGGAACTTTGGCACATTTTTTTATTATTATAAAATATCCTTGACGATTGATTTAAAAGTAAAATTCACCTTTTTAACCACAATATATAACATTTTACAATTAATTATGGAATGCAATGAATAAAAAATGACATTCAAATATTTAAAGGTATTTGATTTTTATTTGAACCAAACCTACCACAAACATATTTGAGATGGAATCATTTTTCATTGATTGCATGTAGTGGAATGTGCATCATATGTAATTTGGATATGCATCACATGTATTTATAGGGTAGTGCGCATGCATTGTTATGGTAATATGAAATACCATCCCATTATTTTCATTGGAATGACAATTTAATGAGATGGAACTTGGATGGAATATGTCTGTGTAACTTTTGTTGTAGTGTTGGAAGTTATATAAGCCAAATAGACCTAAATGGGATGGTGTTGGAGGATCAAGAAGGGTTTGAATAAAAAACTATGCTTTTACAAAGGGGTCATAAGCGGTTTGGATTATTTGTAATCAAATATGTTTGACAAGTTGGTAAGATCGAAAGGAATGGCTTATTATGATAGTGTAGAATGTCTATGTGTGTATATTGTAATCTCACTACATGCCAAGAAAAGACAAGCTAATTATCAACCTACTAACATTAATAGACATAAATGAACCAAGTAAATTAAAGTAAGTCTACCATCGTTTTTTGCCATACCTTTGAGCTTTTGTTCAAATGTAGAAGCTTATCTTAGGCCTTTAATGTTGAATTCACTATTGATTAAGATAAATCTATATTTACTTGAAACCTTTATTAATAAAAAGTTAAAACTATGTTGATGATGTGACCAATGTTGGGAAACTAAAGTTATTATTCTCATATACTTGTACATGCATATCACAAGGTAAACATATCCTATTCAATTAATAAGTTTTTATTACCCTTTTAGTTAGAGGTAGGCTAGTAAACATTTCAAACTCACTAAGTTGTCATTATTTTACTCAACTAACATATATAGTTGAAGTTTACCTTTATCAAGGGGAAGGCAATGATTTAAAAAATAGTAATTAGAGGGTATATGTCAAAATTATTATATAACATGTATGCACTTCCATATTTTGCAATGCATGTGATTATGATGAATTTGTTCAAATTATGATGGCTAATTATTGAAAATATTTTCTTTTAACATTGCATTAATTACCTTGAAAAATATTCTTACCATATGCTCTTGGAACCCCTTTAGACTTTAATTATATTTATTTATATTTTAAAAATAAATGTATTTGAATGTTATTAACTGATTTGATTATTATTTTTCAAATTTTGATAAAATGTTTACATTTTCACATGTTGATGATGTCCACAACATGCTAGTTGAGTAATTGTCTTTTTTCATTTAAAAATGTGCCATACTTGTTGTGTAAATGTTTTTTAACCTTATGTTTACCCACATATACCCACATGGTACATGTATAAGTTATGAAATATTTACATTAACTTTTAGCCTACAAATACAACAAATTTTCCTTGTTTACCTTTACCCTACCCAAATTGATAATTTTGCAAAGTATTTATAATTCTACCCAATTTGATTTTTTTTTATGGCTATCTAGCTTTACATGGCTAATATATTATAGTTTATACACATGCCCAACACTTGATGTGGACAACCATAAATCATGCATATAAATTATTTTATTTTTTGGTGCAACACATAAACACAACCCCACTTCAACCAATGGTTAATTCAACATGTTTTAAAGTGGTATGTCAAATTAATGTTGAAAATGTTTTGTGTACTTGTATAATAGTATTTCTAATATTCTATGGGAAATTCTGGGTGTGTAAAATTAATACAATGAATATTTAAAATATCCAAAATCATTTATAAAACATTATACACAATGCTTTAGCCTTTTGTTGTTCAAAAAAATTCTAAATGACTTGAAATGTCTTTTGAATGACATAATCATGATGACCCACCATTTTCATTTTTACATAATAATATAGTACAATAGTTTTTTGGACCATGAGAATTTTATGTTGACTTCTAAATTATGATTTTAAAAATATTTTTCTTTCGTAACCAATTCAGTTTTGCCACATCATCTTGACACCTTAACCCATTACTTTTAAGCACAAAAAAAAGAGCAAATGTGGGTTGTGTTTGCATGTTTGCATCCTTTTGTCATACTCATGTTGTGTGGTGTAACAAAAAACAATGGAATGTCACAAACTCCACTGTTAAAGCGGAGATACATTAAAGTTAATACTTAAGCCAAACATATGTGATTATGGGGATGCATCAATTGCTTGTTAACCATGATTTTCCATAGTTAATGCCAATAAAATTCTATTCCAATGAACCAAAGTTCAATCAACTTGTTGAAAACCCCAAATTTTCAAAATATGAATTAGTGACATAGGGCAAATGTGCATAATATTATTTCATCAAGAATCACCATATTCGCCATAATATTCCCACATGTTAATGACTTGTGGACCTTTTCACAAAAGTGTTGCTTATTAATCATTTTCAAAAGTTTCTTGAGCATCTCAAAATTGTGCCTTTCCAACAATGGAAGTAAGGTTGCACATTTAACTTGCATTCTCAACTAGGATGATGTTCACTAAATGGGGATGTAGAAAAAATATATAATTTTTATCTTAAATATCAACTAACATTATTTTTCCAATGTAATTTGACCACTCCCTATTCATGCACTTGCATTGATGTTATATACATAAACTTCCCCTTTTTAGTGGAAATGCATCTTTAATTTCAAGCATGCAAATTTGACAACATGTTACATTTTTTAGAGGAATGGGATATAACTATCAAAACAAGGCCTTGACTTATCAAGTCCATCTTCCCAAACTTTTTACACAAAACATGAAATTATTCAACTCCACTTATATATATTTTTAAATGATTGAAAACATGTATTGGAAAGGATGATGCCTTGAACTCCAAACCAATTGTTTTGTCCAATGGAAAAGATTTGGTTTTCACAAGATACTAACCTAAATTTTTCAAATTGTTTTTACCAATCATGGTATTTTTGAATTATTGACCAAGCTAAATTAAGTTTCTTCCATCCATCCGTGTATAGTGTAAAGGAATGAAAATATTGATCAATTCTTCTTTTAGTAATTAGTTTGAAATGTTTTCGTGCTTGTAATGAGACTTAACCTTTTGTATTTTCAAGTGTGATACATTAATGTGATACACAAGAAATTCAATTGTCTACAAGGACAAAAGTGTTCTTGGGTAGTATCACTAGAAATCACCTCAAAGAGTAGTTAAAAAACCAAAATTTGTCAAATATTATTCCTAGGTCTTTTCCTTTAAATATTTTCACAACTATAGATTTTTTTTCTTATGTTTATCCATTGCATGAAAAAATTATATGCCTTAAAGTTTTATTGGAATCAAAAGGGTGAGAATCAATGCAATTTTGTTTTTTTAATTGGCTTAACTCCCTCAAGAATCACATGCTTGAACTTTGAAAATTCATAACTAAGTTGTACCTACTTAATTAACTAGATATATAACACCATCAAAGGTACGTGAAAAAAAACCAAAACATGTTTCAAACTTGTGTTCCTAACCAAAAAGCTCAAAGAAAAAAAAATTGTCACATTTTAAAAACTTTTTTTGCATGCAATGATTCGGAACATCAAAATCATTTTTTTTTGTAATATCATTAGTTTCAAATTTTATACAATCAAGTAAATGTAGTCACAAAAAAAATCTAATGAAAATATTTATTTACATATTCTAAAGTTCAATGAATCTAGTACAATGAAGGTGTGACGTTTCTAGTGGTACCACCCAAGGGTACCTTTTTCCCACATAGAATAATGTATGCATAATCAATTATTCAAAGTTATTTTCCTTAGCAAAACTCCCACAACAAATTGAATGATTGAAATTGTGACCATGGTGGTTATAGGATATAATTTTATAGTGTTCTTTTTCTTTCAATTAGTGGAACATGATGTTTCTTATGATGGATTTATGCAAAATTGATACATGTGCCGACTCCAACTGTGTTGAATTGTGATTGAAATTTAAAAATTTGAAAATAATTTCATCAATCAAACAAATCAATGGAAGACATTAATTCACAAATTGGAAAAGCACTAAAAATAAAAATCAAATTGTTGGAAAAACGTATGGACAAATTAAAATGGATAGGAATTATCTTGTAAAACAATGTTGGAACTTATTGCACTTTATGAGACATGAATTTTAAAACTGATTTGAAGGTAATTTTAAAAATAATTTTAATGTTCATAAAAAACTAATGAGGCCACAATTTCATTGTTTGATCAAATGATTTCAGAAAACCATTACAGCATCCATTATAGTTGGCATGGACTATAGGGGGGAAGTGGTTTGGGAAAGGAACCATTTTAAATCACTCTTGCCATAATTCTTACCCTAATTTTAATGAAAAAAAAAAAAAAGTGTCGAAGTGGGGGAAATATATATATATATATAATAACTAAACAAGCCAAAAAAATAAAAATGAAAAATCACTTTTAAATTTCAATGATGATACAATAATTTTTGCCTAAATAAATTAATTGCCCAAGTACATCCTCCACAAAAACCCATATATTTGGATTCAATTGAGAAATTATCCTTAATTAGTGATTTAATATGTTGAAAACTCAAATGTAAGGGTGGATAATTAAAGAATAAATATTCATTTCGAGGGATCCAAGTAAGTTTTCATTTAGAATGAGCCCATAATCTCTTTGTATTCATTAATTAAATGAAAGGCTATTTATGTTTGAGTATAAATATAAAGACAATTTTAAATATAAGTTTGATTAAATGAAATGTGGCGATTATTAAAGTTATCAATTTCAAATTGAGTAAGGGTCTTTGATAACTACAAAAGGCAATAAAAAAATGAAATTTGGTTCAACAACATCCTCCATCCTTTATGGTTGGTCCCGACCATAGGGGGGAGGGAATAATAGAAAAAGTGAAGTTTTAAAATTCCAACAATGGAATATCATAAAAATAAAATTTGGATCAACGACATACTCCGTCCCTTATGGTTGGCACCGACCATAGGGAGGAGGGAATAATAGAAAAATTCCAACAATGGAATATCATAAAAGATGAAATTCATATCAATGACTTACTCCGTCCCTTATGGTCAGTGCCGACCATAGGGGGGAGGGAATAATAGAAAAACTGAATTTTCAAAATTCCAACAATGGAAGGGATATCATAAAAAATGAAAATCATATCAACGACTTATTCCGTCCCTTATGGTCGGTGTCAACTATAGTGGGGAAGGTATAATAGAATTTTTTTTTAAAAACATTCCAACGATGGAATATCATAAATGAAATTCATATCAACAACATACGTCGTACCTTATGGTCGGCACTGACCATAGGGGGGAGGGAATAAAAGAAAAAACTGAAATTTAAAATTACAACAATGGAAAAATGACTATTGAAAAAAATGTATAAAATGAATGTTTTAACTATTGATGGTGAAATTATTGATGATGTAATAATTCTTGCACTATTTTAGAATGTGATGAAAACAAATGTGAGTAATGTAGTTCTAAAAATCTTCTAAATAAATTTTCCATTAATTGAAATGTCAAAATTATTCAATATATAGATCTACCATTGATGAATCATTGTTGTCTATTCTTGCAAACTAGATAGATATTTGCCATGTTATTTACGACATGAAAGTAACGAAGCATTCATATTCCCTTACATCAAAACAATTTGTTTGTGAAAAAGATGATGGAAAATGGACTCCACAATGAATTCAAAAAAACAACATAAATTGAAAATGAGACTTTATTCCAAACTCTATGTTGCTTCATAATCAATAATTTGTAAAACACTAGTGTCATATGTCCTTTCAGTATTAGATGATTTGGGGAGGCCGTGTGTCAAGCAATGTCCTCAACATATTTTGCCAAGAAATCAATTGGAAGGGGGCTTGGGAAGAATTCTCTCCAAGCATAGAGTGGAACGAATTGAGAACGATTGGGTTGAATATTTCTATAGAACACACAAAACATCATCCTCAATCAGAGGCAAAATAATTAAGAAAGAGGCATTCAAAGATTATTGATGTCAATTTACTCACTATCGAGATTAACTTGCACCCTTTTATTGGGTGGCGAATTTAGGAGAGGTCGAGTAGTCAAGCCAAGCTCCACATGAGGTTTAACCTTTTCCAAAAGAGGTTTGATAACCTCTTCATAAACATCAATGCTTGATTCTAGCACAAAAACATCACAACCAATAGACTAACAAGCTCAAATGCAATTCCTTGCAAAATAATAAGAGAAACTAAGATTTGAATCTTGAAAGAACACAATTTATGATTTCAACTTGCAAAGAAAAGTCATGAAGACATACTAGTGGATGAATTCATGTTGACAAGTGAACCAAGAGGGTTGCACATGTGAATTATCATCCTAACCCAAGGAAACACTAGGCCTCACCAAATCTAGGTGACTTTCTTGAAATTGGAAACCACCCATCTAGTGAACGAAAAAAGTCGCCCAACTTAGTCGACTCTACAAGGTAGGGAATGAGAAAAGTTAATGCAAGATGACTCTTTAGAATGAGATGTAATGTAAATACAAATGAGGAGGGGAATTACCATTTTCTCTTTTATCTCACTATTCATCTATGGTAGAGTATTGATAATTGGCCATTTGGAATGGATCTCATATCCATTGGTTTCCAAGAAAGACTTGATTTCCTTTAAGATGTGGGTAACATCATCGTGGAAAATAAGAACTACACCATTGTTTGCAAGGTATTTGTTTACAAAACCAAATATTTTGTACACAATTATCTATGTGATGATTTTAAAGGGGGACAATAGTGGTAGGTGTGGAGACAAAAGAAATTAACAAGTCAAAGGGAACTTCAATAATGAAGAGAACATGTTTCCCACCTCTAGAATCATGCAAAGTGGAAGGAAAATTATTAACACCATCTAGAATAATGCAAATCATGTGACATGGACATAAGGAATTCCATGAACAAATAACTTTGAGAGCATTCAATTCCTTGTACTAAGAGGGCCATGAGTCAGATGCCACCCTAACTGCCACCATGGATGGCCAAGAAAGATTACAAGCTAAAATTGTTAACTACATCTAGGAATTGTAGTTAATTGGGAATTTGATGGGATTTGGGAAGGGATTTGGAAGAAGATCCAAATTGGGATATGTGTTTATATTTAGGAATTGCTTATTCCGATGGATGGTCCAAGGTGGAGTTTCTGGGTTTGGAGGGGGTTCCTCTTGTTCAAGATCCTTTTCATCCCTTTTCTCACTAAAAGGTGTAGTTGATTAATCCCTAGTTTTCTTCCTCCTCTTAGCATTGTGGCTCTTCTTGCCACCCCTAAAACTAGAATCAATTGAAGTGGGCTTGTCGAGGTGGCTATCCTCAAACTTTTCCTTTAACCCGCATTTTGACTCTAGGGTACTATCGACTGAACAGTCTTAGTACCACTTGCATGATGCAAGGTGGATAGTTGAACATTATTTCAATAAATCCTCCCTATACACGATGCTTTTTGCTTTAAAATCACACCAAATTCTAAGAAAGGGAAGGAGGTTTTGGATAACCTCCTTTACAACGAGAACATGGGAGAAATACTTTCTTGCAAGGAAATGGAGTTCAATGTGGGGAATACAGATCTTAAAACCAAGTACAAAATTATTCAGGAAGATGGAAATGAATGTAGTCTTGGCAAAAAAGATTTTTCAATTACATGTAGATAATTGTTGCAACCCTAACATTGGGTTCATGACTAAGTGTGGAGTGTAAGGGCCCATGAGGTCAAGAAAGTGTGTTTGAATGTGAAACACACTTTCACAAATGGAAGAAAGTGCAAGGGATGGAGCCCAATGACTCCCAAGTGCATTCCTGCTTTGGGAGTTGCACTTGTCCAAGAGTTCTAAGTATTTAGGGCCTTTGTTGAAAAAGGAAAAAATTACCAAATTAAGCTTATAGGATACCATTGAAAAGGTCTTAAAGTGTAGATGCCTAAAATGCCCTCACATTATTCATTTAGCATGAAATGCATGAGTTATGATCAAAAGAAGGGCCAAAAATCAAATAAGGAATTTAATTCCCAACCACAAATCCTTTTAAAACAGGGGTCAAATGATCTCTAGTTAGGGCGTGTGATGCATTGTTGAAAAGATCTTTTTGAGGACTATAAATTATTGCCCTTGCATGCTCTAAAAAGGCTTGATTTGAAGAAAATATAAGTGTCCAAAATTTTGAAACAACAAAAGTCTTAATTTTGGGACTTTCATTTGGGAGCTTCAGAAAAATTTGTGCGATTTGAATGTAGTCCCCATGAAGAATCACAAAGTATAATATAGGGAAGGGAGTGGTGCCTCCTCCCAAAGGTGGTGGGTCATGTAGAGCTTGTGCTTGAAGTTGTCCCTATTAAGTCCGCCACACCACTTGCGTTCAATTTGCACTGATTGTTTTCTATCCTTGGTAGTGCAGGTTGATTTCATCTTGAACTTTTTCTTTTGAGTTTTTTTTAGTGCCATCCCAGAGCTCTAGCACACCTGCCTACCCCTGAAGTGTTGCGAGTTAAGGAATGTGCCCCAATTTTTTTTTTTAGTTGTTTCATTCTGGGACCCACTTTTAAGTATCTTAAGGAGTTTGGGGGTGCATCAATCACATGCTTCAGTGCTTCTTCACCACCAATATGTTGTTGTCAAGTCTTGTTTTTGAGGATTCCACCCTTGAATTTGAATTCATGAAAAAAATAATTCCCACAATTCAAATTTTTAATGACTTATGAAGTTTTCAAGACTTTAAACCTTGACACCCTTGAAGATAGAAACACCAAAGTTCATCACAATGTTATTGTAGAACTTTTTGGCCTCTATTTTGAACTACAATGAAAACACAAAAGAAAAGCCATGAGTTCAAATGACCAATGAAAACAACATAAAAAAAATCTCAATGTACCATCAAAAGAAAACTAGTAGGGTATTTGAAACCAAAACTTTGCCTTGTGGAACCAATTTTCAAAAATGGCATCCAACAACACAACCTTGGGGAATTTTTGAGCTTCCTTTAGAACCCCTCAAAATTGGGGACTAATTCCACTATTTTAGCCAAAAAGAGAATTTGCTCATTATTCACTTGTGAAGACACAAGAAGTCGCAACTTCTCCATCATCATTTCACAATTAATATTCATGTTATAATGAACCTGTACTTGTTGGAAGAATTTAGCACCAAGTGTGAGGTCATAAACATGTAGCCTTTTATGGAACACATTGATGTGTTCCTTTCAAACACTATTCATGGCTTTATTAATGATTGAAGCCAACATCTTTTGGTCATAGAGAATAGGATTTGGAACATTTGCATAGTTCAAACAACAGGCAACATTGACAACCATTGCTACTTCCCTTTGCAAAAAAATTATGGTTCATAATAAGATGGAATTGTTCTAGAAAATGGAGTTCTTTGAAAAAGATGTAGAAATTATACTTTATACATTTATTTGAAAAATGCCTCCTACATGAAGCTATACCAAGTCTTCTTGATTTTATTTTTGCATTTTTTCTATTGGGCATCAAGAATGGCCTCCTTGAATTGATTAAAAGAATCATTTTGATCAATTGAATGCAAAAGAAATCACGAACCAATGAAGGCTTCAGATGGTCCATTTCAATGGACCTAGCAAGAAGGAAATTGTTAATCACTAACAAGAGATAGTTTGACATGTGTGGAAACAAGGATGAACATAAAGAATGGAATATCAATTGTTTATGTCAATCATAGTTGTGAACAACTCAATTAGGTCGTTTGTGGTATCTAGAACAAATGAATCAACCTTCATGTGCCATTCAACTCATTGGGGTGGTTCAAATCAATGTATGACCACCAAGCCTAAAGGCAATGATTCTCGTCCTAGCTGTGGAACACTTTTCCAAATAGCCAACATAGATTTGGATCTCCACCAATAACTTTTCAAACTTCACATTTTTTTCCTTCTAGAAAGAACTCCATGTATTGTAGTAGGTGTTCACCTCTTTTTCCTCACCTTTCTAGTTTTGTGAGGAAACGTAAAACACCCTTTCACCTTCTCAATAACTTGTAAAGAACATTTGCTTCATCTTGAACACATCGTTTTTCAATGCCAACTTGGCAATTAGCAAGATCAAGAGGCAACACAATGGGATATTCATCATCTTTGTTCTTCAAAAGGATTTTGTACTTGTCCAAAACTTCCAAAGTGTTTAACTTATTTTGACGTTGGATCACCTCTATAGTCCTTTGGCAGCTAGACTCCCCTTGTGGAAACACAAATGGGAGTTGGATATTTGAAATGAAATTTGAGTCATATAGTTGCAATAGTTCAAATGTAACCCTAACCAACAAAATACTATAATAACACAAATAAAATGAAATAACTAAAGATATTATTGAAGGAGGTGATACTAAGAGGTGTAAATTTAGAGACACGCAAGAGGATTAATGAGTACCATCATGTGCATGTTTTTGAGCATCTATCCTCATGGTCAATGTTGACCATTGATAGAAACAACTTATGAATTTTCAATAAAAATTGATTTATCCTACAATGAAACGCTAAAAAAATTAATCCTTGTATAATGCAAACATATCTCCTTTTAATCAGTGCCAACTATAGGGTGTTAGGGCTTTATTGGTAACAAAAGAGAAGGAAAAAATGTCTCAATCAATATTAATGAAATTATTTTTAACATGACAATATATTTGATATGATATTTCCCTATAGTCATCATTGACTATAGGGTGATGTGGATATGAAGTCCAACAAAAAAAAAATTGCAATTCAGATTAAACTACTAGAATGTAAGGAAATAATTAAAAAAAAACACTTTCAATTTCAATAAAACCTATAGTCCGTGTCAACCATAGGGAGAGGGGAAAAAAACCATTGAATTGAATAGAGTCTCTAATTGTAGTTCAATTGTTAGTAGTTTAAGGCAACATCCAATTATTTCAAAGCTTAATCATATGCAACTCAATCAACTCTGACAAAAAAAAAGAAATGGTTTGTTACATTTTCCAATGGTTTATTCCCAATGGTCAATCTTAAGAAACAATCTTGAAGCTAATAATAGTAAGGTTTGTTGTCAAGATTGTGAAACAAAAACATGAAGTTAATGACATTCATCTTCTATTTTCAAGTGCAACTATTTCATTTATTTTCATTGAACTGTCTAATTCTTCTTTAGGTGACAACTTCACGCCCCATCTTTCGTCCATGAAACCGTCAAATTTGATTTCTCAATTTGGTTCCTTGCAACCATAGTCTCCATCATCACGACCATTTTTCGCCTTGTTATCACAACCTTCCACCTCTTTTTGAAGTATTCAATTTGTGGTTTCTTGCTTGTGTGCAAGTAAGAACCTTCTTGGCTAGGCATCTGCTTGATGATTGTAATGATGGCACAATGGAGTTTCTCATAGGTGAGCAGTTGGAACACATTTAGGACAAGTTTTATGAATTGAACTCTCCCAACATTGGCAAACTTGTTGTTTCTTTCAAGCATCATTCATGGGGTGTTTATATTGATAACATCTTTGAATTAAAGTCCAAGAATCGCTATGACTACATCCAAGAGTGTTGTTTCCTTGAACTTTTGAAGTTTTAAGACAAAAGGTGTTCATTTTCAAGATGTTGATAAATGTTGTGGGGAGTGGAGTGAGTTTTGTCACACAAATGCAACTTGTAAAGGATTTGCAAAATGCTTGGATCATGTTTGATCGTGTGAAGCATGTGGCTAATTGGAGAATTATGTTTTGTCATGTATATGATTTGGCCTACTGTAAAGTGATGACCATTGCGATTTGTGACATGCAGTCTAAGGACACAGAGGCTCAACAAGTAATGTGGACAAAACTTAATGACACAATGCTAAAGCACATGTTTTTGAAATCGAATTTCAAAGTTTTCATGGTTGATAATGCACAAGCCAATTGGAACGCAATCATAATTGTTTATAGGATCAAGGGTCCCCTTTATGAGGATGGTTGATAAGGAGTGCACATATCTATTCTAATGGATTCAATTGCTCGATAAGCGTACTAAGCAATTGATCAAACATAAATTACAAGATCAACACATCACTTTTTGCCACAGTATAAGGGCACAACATCTCTTAAGGAGGTTGATAGTTTCAATGTTTTAATTTGTTGTTGGTGGCTCTCATTAAGGGATGTTGTCCATAAGCTTACAAATTGGCTTAACTTTTGGCATTTTGTGTTAGACAATGGGGAGGTTTTGTGGTCCATGTGAATATTTCACTTACAAACTTCCTATGATTCCCTTTTTCCTTTGCTAATTCAAAATTTGAATTCCATCTGCACTTTACTTTCATTTGGGCCTCATCTCCTTTGTGACATTTCATATTTTGGTGAAGTTTTTTTTCTTTTGATTTGCAGAAGTTCAATTATGAGAAATGGGTGGACATGCCCACTTGCAATTTGGTAAAAACTGTTCGTAACATCTAGTTGCAGTAATCGAAAAAATGTGGCATTTGTCTGTACACAACAACGTTTAACAACTATGTTCGTGCTTTGAAACAATCTACATTGTATAGACATTTTTGCAAGGTGGTCCACTTAGTTATGGACCTAATAAGAATGAATTGTTGTTGAGGAGGGCCCAAGGATTAAGTGATGATGCTAGACTTGCGATAGTTGTCATAGATTACACATCTAGGTCATCCTTTACAAATTGCCTTCCACACTTGGAAGGAAAAGAGGTTTTTGGGTTTACTAAGCGACTTGCTGATTGTTTTCCTAGTGTAGGCAAAGATTCCCATCAACCTGATTGTATGAATTTCTCCTATCCATGACTAACCATTCCTATTACTGAACCCAAAATGGTGGAGGATGTACACATTCAACAACCAGCCTTTGGTTCTAGTAATTTGCTACCTTTAGATCTTGAGGTGGCATGTAATTAAAGGAAAATATTTGTATTGATGGCCAATGGAGTATTGAATGTTACCCACCCAATTTTATAATTCAATGTTCATCACTACAGAAAACCATGGTGCTCAAATGCAAAGCAAGGATCAACCTTTACAAATTTGTAAATGAAACCTTTGCTCCATGTTATTTAGGTTTATGGGTCCAATATCACAATGAATCACTCAAGCACCATAAGCATGGGTTTTGTTTTGATGACTTGAACCATTGCGTTAGTAGGACATGAAAATTTGTAGTTGCTAGTTCCAACTATATGGCCCATCCAAGACGGTACTAATTTGACTCAAAAGGAGGTAACAACTTTAGGAGAGGCAAGGTTTTGTTTTGATTGCCTACATAGAAACAATACTCAAAGTTTATTTGGCTTCTAATCTTCTAGTTCAAGTAATTATTCCCATGTGCATGCGATGAGTTGTCATAGCCTTGTGAAGTCGTTTGATGCAAGTTGTTGGCCTACAACTCATGGTGGCAAGAAGGTGAAACGACCTTTTGTCTTCAAACTAACATAACAACACACCAACAATTGGGAGGTTGGCATTTTACTTTTCAATGGACTATTTTCTCCATTGTGGATGTCTTGCCACCTAGGTATGGATGAATTTACAATATTTTTTTTGATGACAAACAATATGACATCACTATTGGAAATTCCCCGGTTGTTCATGTGTTTACTTTGTTGCAATGTTGATAATTTTTTTGGGTGACCATGGGGCATATGTGCAATGTAAACATGTGTATCATGTCTTTCAAATGATTATGTTTTGTGGGTTCACAGAAGATTTCATTCATTACTAAACATGGAGTTGGGATGAATTTTAAAACATTTGTTAATGTGTTCTAAAGCCTTTGGTGACGTGCCCCCAAATTCTTTAAGAAACCCAAATGTGGGTCCCATAGTCAAATAATGGAAAGAAAAGTCGAAGCACACTCCTTAGTTCACAACAATTGGGGGGTATGAAGTCGTGTTGGAGTTTTGGCATGGGATGAGGACAAACTCACAAATAAAAGTTCAAGATGAAATCAACCTACACAACCAAGGAAAGAGGGTGGTTAATGTAATTCAATGTTTTTGGTGTAGTGGACCTAGTAGGGATAACTTCAAGCACAAACTTTACATGGCCCACAACTTTTGAAAGGAGGCACCACTCCCCTCCTTATAATATGCATTGTGACTTTCCATGGGGGTTACATCCAAATGACATTTTTTTCTTGAAAATCCAAAGTGGGAGTCCCAAAATTAGGACTATTGTTGTCCTAAAATTCCAAATGCTCATATCTTCTTCAAATCACATTATTTGGAGCATTTGAGGGCATTAATTTATAGCCCTCAAAAATATCTTTCCAATGATGTATTGTAACCCCAATCGAAGATCATTTGACCCTTGTTTTAAGGGGATTTGTGGTTGGGAGTCAAATGTCATTCAGGGCTCCTACATGAGTGCAACCCTAAAATGGGAGTGCACTTGGGAATCATTGGACTTAGTCTCTTGCACTCTCCCCCACTTGTGAGGGTGTGTTTCACTCCTAAACAAAATCTTTTGGCCTCATGTACCCTTGCATTCCACACTTAATCATGAACCTGATGTTAGGGTTGCAACATTTGGATTCTATTGATAGTACATCACAATTGCATCTACTTCAAATCAGTTGTGTTTTTCTCATTCATCAAGCTTGTTGTAGTTGCTTCAATTATGTAGAAAGTTTAGTTTTTAATTACAACCTAACAATTTTCCTCCACTATGTATTATTTCAATGATTCTTATGAGATGTATATGTTATTTTGTTTTGGTGAATAAGGTGAAACCACACTATGGGGGCTCGATTTAGGCAAGAAAATGTATTTTTTTGGGTTATATTTTGGTATATTTTGGGGGTAGTTTTTTCTTTGATTTCATCTAACGTTTTAATAAACATATAAAATGGATTTTGATACAAAAGCTTCCAAAATAATTGTTGTCATCTTTCAAATGGAAGTAAATTTTCAACATTTTTTTTTTCAACACATTTATGTTCGTTTGAATGAAAAACTTGCCTAGATGTTTTTTGTGAAATCACATGAGTCAAACTTTTCAATTGTAATTGAAATGGTACAATCAATTCATGTTCAATATATGACTAAGTATTTCATCAAGTTTTGCAATTATTTGAATCATTTAAAAAAATATTTGCACTTTGCAGTATATCGTGACAAAATATAGATTCTCATAAATATACTTTGTAATCATTTAATATTAATAAAAATATATAATTTCTTTTGACAATTGCATTATTTGGCTATTGAACTACCTTATATTGAGTATAATTTATGAAAATCTTTTTTAATATTGGCTTGGTGGAAGTTGAAAGTTGCACAATTTTGAAAAACAATATTTGTGACTACATTTTTTGGCCACCGTAGTGTGCTTTCACCCTATATACATTAGTGATGTGGCATCAAAGTATGTGGCTCAATAAAACTTTATACATTTTATTAGTAATAAAACCTTTGACAATCATTAATGTGCTCCCATGTATATTGTCTTTTTTGTAAAATACCATAGTACCTTGCCATTGTAACACATGTTTGTTAAAAAACTAATATATTTATTAATTTAAATTCATCAAATATTTCTCAGGCATGCAATTTTCTGTCATTTCAACAATTTTGAAAATATTAAAGTTATTGTATATGAGCCCTAGATATTTGGAGCATTGGTTGCACTAGGAATGATAAAATGCATCTTTGTATTTTCTTTTGACTTCAAACCTTCACATGATGCTACTGTTGACAACTATGTTGGCTAAATCCATGTTCAGAGTCCATAAATCATTGTTGATTCCACAACAAATCACACATGATGTGACAAAATTTTCTATGACAAGGCATGAAATATTTTGCCACATCATATATTATTTCTACATGGCAGATGAATATATTAGGAATATTGTATGATGTGACATGAAATATTT
>Ga0116230_10001736_pt1 | contig 20851 bp, 15 predicted proteins | sample S1TSphfallax_3_FD_88678 | JGI IMG/M metagenome (GOLD analysis project Ga0116230, IMG submission 88678) | Host-associated microbial communities from peat moss isolated from Minnesota, USA - S1T2_Fd - Sphagnum fallax MG | ecosystem: Host-associated > Plants > Peat moss > Unclassified | place... | reverse complement strand
GTTAAGAAAACTAGAGATGGTTGGATAAAAGATATGTCCAGAGGAACATCTGATAGGTACTTTACTATTTTTTCCCTTAATCTGGTCTTCGGTGATCAGAGAAAAGTCGAAGCCTTCATCTCCTCTAACCTCTCTCGCTTTAGCTAAGAATCGTTCTAATGTATACGGAATATTCCCGGAACACTCAGGACAGCCTGTCTTCTGGTTAAGGAAACTAGAGATGGTTGGATAAAAGATATGTCCAGAGGAACATCTGATAGGTACTTTACTGTTTTGTCCCTTAATCTGGTTTTCAGTGACCAGAGAAAAGTCGAAGCCTTCATCTCCTCTAACCTCTCTTGCTTTAGCTAAAACGCTAGAGAGTGTACATTTCTTTCCCATCTTTCCGATAAACAAACTGATTTGAAATTAAAAGGTAGGTAGAAAAGAGATCAGTTATTTTCATAAGAATAATCACAAAAATATTTATAATAATCTTCTTATCAGATTAATTTTTTAACCCCTGAATCTTGACCATTTTTTTGATCAATTCGCGGACGTCTGAGCTTATTTTCATATCGTGAACAGACTGGCTACTGTCGTAAACGGTCCGGATGGCCGGTTTGGAACTAGGGACCGGGACGCTAGCCCGGGTCGTCTGGCTGGGCGACCCGGTCGCTCCAGTTGGTCCGATTGGTCCAGACATCCCGGTCACTCCATAACAGCCCGAATACCGATACGTTGGTATAACCGTGGCGATAAGGGATGGTGAAGGACTCTCCGATGACGACGGATCGAACGGTTTTCCCGGATGTTGACTACATCGGATCGGAGAACTAGAGAGTTTCGTTCCTAGGGACATCAGTTTATCCCAGACGATCTGACAGTCGTCCGATGTCAAGAGTTGAGGCTGATTTAAGATCAGTTTGACCAGATTCTCGTTAGAATAGAAAGGTCCGCTTGAGGCGATGGATCTAGAGCCGTAGTTAATCAGATGGTTAGAACAGATGAGACGACTGACATCCTGAAAGAGTTTTTCTCGTTGTTCCACCGTTAAGATCGATAGGTCAGCTGTCCGGACCGTAAAGGTTTGGGGTGACTCTTCCACATGTTTTTCTGGATCTTGGTCCGGCATCACTTCGTCCTGTTTTTCTGGATCTTGGTCCTGTTTTTCTGGATCTTGGTCCGGCATCACTTCAGCAGGAGGATTTCCATCCGATTCATCTTGATCATCATCTGTTTTCTGGGTTAAAATCCGCTTAACCCAGCCGAAAAGATCCATTTTTAAGCCTGAAATCTTACCTTAAAGACTAGAACCCCCTCATAATCTTATCCTTTCGGCTGGCTTACGGTCTCTTCCTTCCCCATAGATAGGTATCCTAAATACTGATTTGTCGATAGATTTTCTTCAGTAAATCAAATCATGCGGATCAACCCAATCTATCCTCGATCCCAGATGTCATCTGAGATCCCTCAGACAGATAAGGTTATCGTTCTGGATCTGGATTCGACCCTCATCTGTACTCAGAATTCTAACAATCTGAAAGACGATCTGGATAGTCTCGGGGTGATGAAGAACGCCAAGTTGTACCCCCTCCGGTTACGGACGTACATCATTAATATCGATGACATCGACGATAATGAACGGTTGGTTCGAGGAATGGGAGATGTCCGGTCGTCCTGGGGCGTCACCCGACCTAACGTCAAAGAGTTTCTGAACTTCTGTTTTGCATACTTTAAACTCGTTATCGTCTGGAGTGCCGGTCTCCGTTCCTACGTTGACGAGATCGTTGACCACCTCTTTACAGATATCCAGATGCCTCATATCGTCTGGTCGCGGGAAGACATGGACTACGTAGACCGGGAGCTGGATCCGACGAAACGGTTGGCTAAACTCTGTAGTAAGTATCCGGAACACCGGGCGTACTTAAATCCGAAGAAGATCTTCTTCGTTGATGACAACCACTTAACGTTTACGGAGAACCCCCATAACGCTATCCACATCCCGGAGTACGATCCGAAACCTGTGCTAGAAGAGCTGATGGCCCCTGACGACGCCCTCTTACAGATCAAGTACTGGTTACTCCAAAATCACGTTGTTTCCTGTAACGACGTGAGATTACTGGATAAGAAAGAGATCTTTCTGATGCCGTTAGCCGTATATAAGAGGAAATTACGGAACCAAGACCGGAATCGGAAGTAAAAAGATTAATAACCAGATGTTTTACCACCTATCGATTGCTAAACGGGTATCAGCTTTTATCTTGACCCTTGTTTAGATATCTTTAAAGATATCTATTATTTATTAGTTCTATTTTCCTAAAAACTTACTTTCGGATCATAATCAGACCGCCCATCATCTCGTAGTTCTGGCACTGGTAGTAGATGACGCTGGGATCGTTCATACTTGGAGTGTACATGACGGTGCCTTGAGCCGTAGGGACGAAGGAGTTGGCCAGAGGGGTAGCCATAGGTCCGCCGACAGACGATTCGGTCAACATGAACTTGTAGTTGGTCTTTGTCTGCTTCTCTACGTCGAAGATGTAGGTGGAACCGACGGTCAAGTAGATCTTGGGGCAGCATTTTCCGTTAACATAGATGCAGTCCTGGCCTTTAATATGAGCGGCGTTACGACTACCGTACTTACTGCCGAAGGTGATCTTCATAGGCTTACTTCGCTTCATCTTGGGTTGATTGGTCCCGTCCAGGTTGTACTTGATGGCGTTGAGACTGGCTTTCAGTTCAGGTTGAGCTGCCAGGAGGTGTTCGAGTTTATTAATCAGTTTCACACTTTCCTTCGATTTTTTGGAACTGGGACGGGTGTAACTGGTACTGGTACTGGAAGAACCGGTACTGGAAGAACCGGTACTGGAGGAACTGGAGCCAGAAGCAGTGATATTTCCCCCACGTCTATAGTGTTTCCATCCTTTCTCACAGTCGCCTGACATCAGACTGGAAAAGTTGGTGTGGCAGTCTTTGCAGCAGCCGGAACGGGAACTGGAACCGAGGTCTCTAGCCGCAGCACTGGGTCCGTAGTCGGAACAGCTCTCGAAACACTTACATCCGTCACAACTGATCCGACCACATGAGCGGGAACGGGAAGACCAGGATGATGAACTGGAAGAATTAGATGAAGAGTTTCGGGTCCAGGGACTGGAACTGGACGAATCGGAATCGGACGAGCTGGAATCGGAACTTGAGCTGGAGCCGTCGAGTTTACCGTATTTTCTAAACTTTCTCCACCCCTTATCACAACCGTTGTGCTTCTCCAGGTAGTCGAAATCGGAGTGGCACTCTTTGCAACAGCCGGAACGGGAATCGGAACCGAGGTCTTTAGCCGCGGCACTTGCTCCGTAGTCGGAGCAGGACGATAGGCAGCAGTGTTTGCAGTCTTTTCTACCGCAGTCTTTGTCGCATTTTCTTTTATGGTTCCCCATGTTTGGATAAGAAATAAAATTAACAGGAAAAATTTATCAGATCCTTTAAGAGATCTGATTTCCCTTCCCAGAACTCATTTCCAAAAGAAAGGGTTTTCCTAGAAATCTCTATTCGTAGATGTTTCTGCAGAAACATCTACCTCACAGCTTCAATATAAGGGAGACCAGGTCTCTAAACTGAGGCTGCGCAGCCAGACCAGGTCTCTAAACTGAGGCTGCGCAGCCAGACTAGGTCACTAAACTGAGGCTAAGCGCAGCCAGACCAGGTCTCTAAACTGAGGCTGCGCAGCCAGACCAGGTCTCTAAACTGAGGCTGCGCAGCCAGACCAGGTCTCTAAACTGAGGCTGCGCAGCCAGACCAGTTCATACAAGATCAGAGCATCCGATAAAGCCGTATGAGGACGGAGGGTCACCAGGTTCGGATCCAGACCGATCGTCCCATAGCAATCGGTCAACTTAGGCACTGACCCTTTCCCGGTGATGAAGAAGCCGGTCTTCTTACACTCTTTTGCGATCGACGTTCGTAGATCGATCTTTACATGGTCGATAGTGCACCACCTCGTATCGACAGGCGAACAGAAGTTGAAAAATCGGATCGGAACGTCATACAAACCGGTTATCTTCGTGAAGAGAGTTTGGATCTCAGGTAAAGTAAGAGATGTCGCGAACTGTTCCGGATGGACTTTTAACCAGTTCGTGGCAAATTTAACGATCCCGGTCCCATTTATCTGAACGGTCTGGATGAGAGATCGGTATGGATTTCGGACGTTAACGGCGGCAATCTCAAAGATTTCGGGAATAAATCTGTTATTATTACAGTATTCAGTGTCGACCAGGTAGTCGTTCTCTCTGAAGTCGGGTACCTGGAAGGGGATGGACGTCCCGTTTGGCTGAATGATATTCTGGTCTAATAAACGACTCAACTGGGTCTGGACGGCCATGTACCGAGTCCGGATCTCAAAGTAGGCGCGTAAGATGTAGAACCACTGGATCTCATCCCGGGTAGACTGAACGGTCCCATAGGTTCCCGTTTCCAGATTAATGAGGACCGGCGTTTTCTTTCCGGCTAAGTCGGGCAGAGATTCACTAGAAGTGAAGAGATGGTAGAGCCAGACTTGGAGGAGATCGGCAGATTGAGAGTCGTATTTTGACGTCTTGAACTCCAAGATCCGATCTTCCGTCTCCGCATCTGTAATCCCGACGATTTTCTCCGGATCCAGCTGATACGAGAAGCCGGTTTCGATTGAGACAACCTCGCCAAATAAGGTCCGGATCTCATCCGCCAACTGTCTATACGTAGGAACAAGGTCGAGCTCGATCTTTTCGGGAACGTTGTATCGGGATAACATGTGGCCTGACGTTAAGAAATCAGACATCTTCGTCAAGAAGATCAGATCTTCCATCGTCAGATCCGAGATCGGCGTTTCCAGTAAGGTCCGGAAACGGAGATCCTCTTCCGGCCAGATCTGATTGACCCCGTCTTTCACCATAACTAGGGTACCAGCCGTCCAACCCTGATAATCGAAGAGGACTTGTCCATTCAGAATGATGTTATTCCGTAAAAACTTATCAAAGTCCTTCTTGGTTACGATTTCTCTGGGTCTTTCTAGATAATCGAGGAAGAGGGAGGGAAACTGACGCTTCAGGTAGATTTCAACAGCAAAACCGGACAAAGTTCCCCAGAAGCTCTTCGGCATAGTGTCGGGTGGTTCCGGGATCTTCGTCGCTAACGTGCCTTCACCTTCTCCGAGCGTCAAGGTGAAGCCGTTACACCCTAAGAGGGTCTGAAAGTCTGAATTTTCTGCCAGATCTCTCCGGACTTGGAAGATAGGAATAGTTTTTTCTTCCTCCTCCTCCTTCTCTTGACGGGAAGGTGGATGGTCGACGAAGGCCGGATCGAGACCTCGCGGCAATTCGTAAGCCTTCTTATTCCCTAAGAGGTAGACGGCCTTCCGAGCCCGGGAAAAGGCAACAAAAATGAGACTTTCCGCCTGTTGATACGGGATGTTAGCATGGAAAGTAGGAAATCCGCTCATACTGTGGATGAAAACGTAGTCGTACTCTTTCCCTTTGATACTGTTGATGGTGGAGAAGAAGATCCCTTTGCCGTAGAAACTGCTTCCGGTGTTCGACCGGGTGTAACAGGGGATACCTAGATCTTTGAAACAAGCCATAATCCGATTGGCTTTCTCTCCCCCTGCGTACTTGTCGACGGAGGGACTGATGAAGGCGATCTGTTCAAACGGGATTTTGTCCTGTCGGTGAAGGGTCTGGAGAAAGAGACCCAACTGCCTAATCTCCTCGTCTTCGTGACGGGAGGTGTGGAGGAACCGGACCGGTAGTTTATTTACCGGTAAAAGGTCTGCTGACCGATCTGGTAAAGGGTCTACTGGTAATTTATCTACCGGTCCGGTCTCCAGACCGGATTCCCCGATTTCAACATCTGGTAAGATGATATTCTTTAAGAGAAGCTTACTTTTTAGATCTTCTGGGAGGGAGTCGATAATTTTCTTGGGTATAAGGGCGTAAGCGTGGGAGGCTACTTTCCCGATTCGGATCGGACACGTTACCGGCTTGATATCGTCGACCGTTAGGTTTCGGCTCCGGTTCCTAACCATTTTCATCTTCATTTCTACCGTCTTCTTCCGATCACAGTAGTAGGTCCGAGATTCCTTATCAGCCTTGTCTAAGAACGAACCTCGCTCCAAGGTGTTAACAGTGATGTTGACCCCCTCCCGATCACAGAAAGCCTGGATCAACTCTCCTTCATACTCAGGACGGACAAGGCCCTGGTCGTCGTATTCTGCCAGGTTAAAAGGTCTGATCAGATTGTATTTAAACCCGTTGGCTAGCGTAGCTTTCTTGCTGTCGATGGCTTCCCAGCTAGAGACTTCCGGATAGACGTAGTTACCCAGATACTTCTCAAAGGCTTTCTCTTCGACTATATCTGCATCCGTTCCTACCTCGGTTAGCATCGTCAACGACCGGAGATAGACACTGATATCGTGCAAAGCATTCTGGATAGACTTACGTCGGACGTTGTTTTTGATGGGGACATACGTCTCTTTATCTTTCTTGGGAGGTGTCGACTCTACCCGCTCCGTTACACGACCTTGGAGGGGAACGTGGAGGTCAGGGCGTCGGGCGGACAGACTGTTTACCAGATTCAGAACCTGTTGATCTTTAAATCGATGAGAGATGGGGAAACCGACCTTGGTGATAGGCAAGGAACGGTTGAGATAGGCGGATCGTCCCGTTTTCCACAGGTCGATGTACCAGCGTCCACAGTCGGTGCCGATCTGTTGGCGCGGATCGCCAAAGATGGCCAAGGTCTGAAAGCCTAAGCTTTCAAAGATCCGTAAGATTATCTCCCCTCTCAGTTCGTCGATATCTTGACTCTCATCGACGATCAGATGACGATACTTTCGACCTCCTGACGCTTTCAGAAATTCTTGATAAACCTTTTCCGGATATCTCTTTACGACTTTGAGAGCTTGACTGATCGTTGCGTTGTAATCGTTGTTGACGGGGGTAAAGTCTCCCAACCGCCACAAGATCTTACTTACCAACGAATCGACCGTCGTTATACAGACCGGTTTCGTCAAGGTCTTCAAGCCGATCTTGCCTTTCGACTCCGAGATCCGGTTTAACCGGTGGTAGTTCTCGTTGATGGCTTCGTTCGTGTAACTGAGGAGGATAACGTTCTCCTCTGCTAAGAGGAGGGCGCGCTGGTTGGCAACACTCGTCTTGCCTGTTCCCGGACCGCAGTTGGCGACCCAGATCTTCTTCCCTGAGCCACTCTCCTTCTGAAGGAAGACCTGTTGAGCGTCGTCGAAGGCGAGCTGGGTCTCTAACCGGGTCGGTAAAAAGACGGGGAGAGTTAAATCGAACTGGAGAAACCGGTAGAAACTGATAATAAAAGGTCGTTTCCCCTTACCGACGACGCTCATCGGAAAGGGAAACTGGTGTCGGGTCATCGATTCCAGATACGTTTTCAGAGCTTTTTCGTCGTAGTCTCTGAACGTCTCGTTGACCAGACCCCGAGTGATCTGATCGGTTAACAGGCCGGTAAACTCGATCAGCTTCCCTCGTTCCTCTTCCGTAACCGGAACGGGGTCGACTAAGGCCCGACAACCTTTATGGGTTACCGGGACCTTCTCTCCCCGGAGGAAGATCAGGAATAAGATCTGGGGATGGGGTAAGAAACCCGGCCTTGCCACGTCTACCATCTTCCGTTAATTGTAGGAATATCTATGATATTTCTATATCTTCCCCCCTGTCTTAAAGGTTATCTGTTACTCTTCATCCATCTGATCTCGGTTATCATCCAAGATCTGGAGGTACTGGGCTCGTCGGATAAAGTCGTTGATCTTATCTCGACGGTCTGATTCGTCCAGTTCCCGAACTGGATGCACTTCGTCGAGGTGTCTGATCTCCCCTCGTTTCAGTCGAGCCTGTTGGAGGAAGGCTTTCCGGTCTGCAATGGCCTTAACCATTTCAAATTCAACGGTTTTCGGTTCGTATTTGGAGATCTCCGTCTTCTTCAGTGTCTCCCGTTTCAAGATCAGGTCTTCGGCGTTGACTTTGACGATGTTTAACTTCTTCAACAGTTCATCCCGGATCTTCTGACGTTCCTCTAAGGAGAGATCAGCGTGCAAGTTAGCCCCTTCCGATAAGGATTTAACGAGTTTTCGAGCACAGAGTTCCAAGTCGTACGCCTCCTGTTTCGCCAGGTCCTGTTGGATCTCTTCGTACATGGAGACCTTGCGTCGATACTTCCCGTCCATAGCATCCCACGAATCTGGGACGTAATCGTCTAGGCAAACAGGACGTAACGTCGGTTTGACCCGTTCAATCTCCGATAAGAGGTTGGTGCAGAGGTGCTGGTACCGGGCCAGCTGTTTGACTTCGATGTCGATTAAATTCTTAAACTTCTCTCCCTGTTCGGCTGTCAACTGGGGTGGACTTGCCCCCCAGAGCCACGAGATCGAAGGTAACCAGGCCATATTTATCTTAGTTGTAAAGATATCTCGGTTATTTTTAAGTCGAAAAGGGAAGACAGAAGATCAGTTTAATCAGAAGTCTTCGACGTCGAAGACTTCTTAAGAAGCGGGGAAGAGTCGATCGTAAGCTCTCTTTGCGTGGGAATTTTTCTTGACTTTCTGTAAGAGGAGGCTTGGAAAAGCCTGATACCGAAAGGGTTGCTGGTTGAGTTTAGCCTGCTCTTCTCCGGTAAGGAGTTCTTTGTAGCCGATCTTGACTCCGGCATGGACCCAGTCTCGGATCTTTGGATGGTTCCGGACGGCCAAGAGGTCGGCTCGACAGCCTTGGATATTCACCTTCAGGTCGTTAGCCAAGTCGGGGGTGTAGGAATCGACCTGGTCTACCGTTAGCGTAACCAGGACTTTCCGTCGGATCTGCAGAGGTAAACGGGTCTCGGTTAAGTAAGCTCGAATGAAAGCACCCCGGTCTTTAGCAGCCCGGTCTTCTAAAGCCCGGTCTTCTAAAGCCCGGTCTTCTAAAGCCCGGTCTTCTAAAGCAGGAAGATCGAGGAGAGAGATCGTCTTATCGTCGGCCTGATCGGTGAACCGGTGCTGCATCGGTGTGCCCGGATATAAGATGTTCCCCTGGAGGAACTGATGGTCGTGGATGTGACCAGAAACGATAAAAGGGGCCGTGGGTGCCCAGACGTCCCCGTCCTGACTGGTTACGTCAGGAGTTAACTTATTCAACGTACAAGTCCGGAACTCTTGGTGAGCAAAGATGACAGAGATCTCGGATATCGATCCGAAAAGAGACGTGGCTAAGGCGTCTGCAAACCGTCCGTTCGGCACGTACGGGACGAAGAGGAACTGGTGGCCTGACGCCTCATGGTCTAGATGGACGACCCGATCGACGATGGTGATGTTAGGAACGTATTTTAAGGCGGAGAAGAAGTGTCGATCCGACAGGAAATCGCTGTTGTTAGGCCGATCGTGGTTCCCAATCAGGACGTAGACAGGGGTTAAGATAGACACTTGGAGGATAAACTGACAGGCACGGAGATTAGCATCGACGTGACACGTCTCATGTCGATCTAGGATATCCCCTAATAAGACGGTAAAATCGGGGGTTTCTTCCCGGATTACACGGAGAACTTCGTTGACCAAGTCGGTACTCTCTCGTCGGTTAGACGGTTTAAAGTGGGGATCACCCACCGTTAAGATCCGTACCATCAGACTTTTCACCTCTTTTTGAGGAGAAAAGGGCAGAGAAATAATCAATCTTTTTTCCTATCGGGCTAATCAGTCCCGTCCGATCGGGCTAATCAGTCCCGTCCGATCGGGCTAATCAGTCCCGTCCGATCGGGCTAATCAGTCCCGTCCGATCGGGCTAATCAGTCCCGATCGGATCAAGGGAGACCGGGTCCATCAGGTCGTCCGTATCGTCGTACGGATCCAGTTCTTCCCGGAACGACCGTCTCGTCGTCGACGTCGATCCTTTCTTCTCGTACCGGATCTTCTTCAGGTTGACGTTCTTGATCTCGTCTTCCTTCCGTTTCAACGTCAGTTTCAGTTTCGTCCACGTTTCATTGTATCGGGACCGTTCGTCCCGATCTTCTACCATGCCTGGTTCCATCTCCCCTTTCGTCTTCGTGTAGTTCCGACTCGGAGCGGGTTGGATCGTCGGATCGATCGAAAACTCTCTCCGTTCCGGATCGAAGAGTAGACCTTTGACCTCGCTGATCCGGTTTTCTACGATCATAATGTTGGTCTTGCCGAAGTGGCGTGATTCGATCCCCTCGCGGAGAACGTACTTTAGATTCTCTTCTTCCCCTTGATTTAGGCTCTTTTCTACCTTCTTATCTCGGATAAACTTGTAGATCAGGGCTTCCTGAACCTTCTTATTAGCCGTCTCCCACGTGATGGGAGGTCGGACTTCCATCGGTTTCTTACTGTTTTCTTGGAGTTCCTGTTGTTTCTTCTGTTCTTCCGGACTAATTAAGCCAGAGTGTAACCGGACGAAATTGATCCACTGTTCTGCTGCCGTAACGATGTCAGGGCTGAGGTGTTCGTCTAACGTCTTGGCCCCTTTTCGGAAGATGAGGACTGTGTCCGTCTCTGAATTCTGTAGACTGAAGTAACAGGGGAAGTCCCCTAGAGCCGCTAGGTGGAGCTTCTGAGCCCAGAACGGGTCGCTCACCGTGGAAGCCATGGCTTCCAACTTCGGGTGGATAACGTCTAAGATGGCTTTCTTCCGCTTAGACGGAGCTTGGACCGGTTCGGCCCCCCAGGAGAAGGCGTTACCCCGGTTGATCGGTTTGGGTGGCATCTTACTTTAAGTAAGAAGTATGGACGCTTATAAGTCAATTAACTGATAAGCCTTTACAGGATGGAAAGGAAGAGGAAGATCACCTCCGATCCCACGATCTCTATCAGATCAGGGAACGACAGGTCGGGATCACTCAACCGATCCAGGTGGCGACCCAGATCGTGGAGGTTGATCAGGAGGAACTGGAGGTCCTCCGTCCGAACGATTTTCAACTTCCGTTGCAACTGACAGAGGCGCAGATAGTCGAACTGGTAAGGTAAGATCGTAATCTTCTCCTTCCCTTCCGATTCAGTTTTCTGACTAGTTAACCGGTTGATCTGGTTCAGGTTAAACCGCCAGACGATCGTCGAATACAAGGCCGGATTGGCCAGTAAGAGGTAGGTGACGGCCTCCGCCTCCCCTGACGTTAAGGGGAGGGAAGAGAGACCAACCGTCTCTAAAAGGTTGAATTTCGGTGTCTTCAACCGTTCTAACAGACAGAGTTGGACCATCTTAACGAAGACGGTGACCAACATAGCCGGAGTAATGTTCGTCTTCCCGAAGGTCGTTTGACCGTCCAACGACGGCTTCAGGTAGGGGAACGGGTGGTGGCAGAGGACGCCGATCGCGTAACTGTGTTTGTCCGCTGTGATCGGATCGGTGAAATTATGGGTAGAACAGAGGTTTTCACACAAGCCGAGGAAGAGGTTACTCAGACCGATAACAACGTGGTTTACATCGATCTCTTCCAAATCAGGTAGCTCATTGGCTATCTGGTTGAAGACGAAGAACCGGAGTTGAAACACCGTCACGTAGAGGTCAGGATCGGTGATGACGATCTCCTTATCCTTGTTTAAGTTGACGTTGTTCTCTCGGAGCAACCGCTTCGTCTCCTCCTCGTAGAGGATCCGACCGAGACTAAAGGCGATCCCTTTCGTCGTCTCGTACCGTTTCCGGATCTGGAGGATGTTCTCTCCGTTCATCCGGAAGATGACTTCCCGACAGGCCCAGAACCGGTTGATCTTCGCTTCGATCAACTGGACGGCCATCTCGGCGTCGGGAGTAAAAGGGAGGGTCTCCATAGTTGATAAACTATCCGGTTGACTAACCGGTAGCCCGACCGGTAAACTGAAAGGTAAGCCTATCGGTTGGCTAAAGAGATCCCCCCTAAGTAAGACCCGTTTCTCTGAGCGACCTTCCTCTTTAACGCCTGAAACAGGCAGACTGGGACTCAGAGTAGAAGAGTCCATTAAGATACTTATTTGATTAGAGATAGGAGAGATTTGACTGATCAATCAGATTTCTAAATAGAGATGAGTTTCACTCTCCGTCTAAGTAACTTCCGGTGTCACCCTACTTTTACCTTGACCGTGAAGCTCGGCTCGATCACCCTGATCAAGGGGAACTCCGGCATCGGAAAATCAACTCTGTTTACGGCCATCGCCTTCGGCTTGTACGGGAACGTCCGGTCCGTCTGCCCGACGGGGAAACCGAAAGCGAAGACGTGGGTCGACCTCAGTCTCCCCTACGTCACGATCTACCGACAGAAGAATCCGGGTCTCCTCCGCGTGACGACAAAAGACGGAACCTTTGAAGATCAGGTCGGCCAAGCTATTATTACAGAGATCTTCGGCGAGTACGACGTCTGGTTGGCCTCTTCCTACATCTGTCAGAACGGGCGGAACTCCTTCTTGACGTCGCCCAATACAGGAAAGATGGAGCTGTTACACGCCATTGCTTTCCACCAGGACGATCCGACCGTTTACATCGATCGGATCAGTCAGGCGGTCGAAAAGACGGAGAAAGCCTACGAAACGATAAATCAAACCTATTCCGACCTCGTTGACGCCTTAGCTGGTCGCCTCGAGGCGACGGACATGAATCGACCCATCGGAACCGAAGCCGAGCTTCAAGCTAGCCTGAAGACGCTCTTAGAGGAGATCGAGAGAGGGAAGGAACACGACAAGGTGAGACGAGAAGAGATGTTACGCTTGACCTGGTTATCAGAGCAGCTTCAGGCCTTAAAATGTCCAGAAAACGTAATCGGAGAGGAGTTTCTCCCAGCTCTTCTCCCGCTCCTTACGGCTTTTTCCGCTCTACCTGAGCGGAATGTCGAGAAGATTAACGTGTTGAAAAAGAAACTGAAAGGCTTAACGGTAACGGACGGTGCTTACACTCCGGACGATCTGGAAAAAACCATCGGTCAAGAGACGTTGTACAAGAAGAATAGAGATGTTTGTCAGACTTTTCACCTTCCGTACAACGAGGAAGCGATCGCTGCCGAGATCAGTCGGTTGGAAGACCTGAAAGAGAAGGTTAAGGCTCACGATCTCTGTCAAACCTTGCGTGACCAGGTCAAGCGTCTAAATTTACCTGACTTACCGGAAATGCCGGTCTTACCGGATCGGACAGGGGAAGAGACCGACCTGGAAGCTAAGCTTACCCTGTATATGGAAGAGATGGCTAAAGTCGAGAGAGACTTGATAGACATGGAACAGACTGTCAAAGTTAGGGAAACTATCTTGACCTGTCCAGCCTGTTCCACCCCGTTAACGGTTGATCTGGAGACCGGGTTACACGTTTTTACATCAAATTTAGAGACAGACTTACCGATCGACCAGCTGAAGAGACAGGTCGAAGAGGACAAGATCTACCTGGAAGAACTGAAAACAACCTTACAAACTTTCAGGAAAGAGAAGACTACGTTGGCTAAGCAGATTATGGTCGAGAAAGAAAAACATGAAAAGAGCCTCGCCACATACCATAGACAGGTGGAAGCGTATCACCAGCTCTCCCGGCAACGCGGGGAGTTAGAAGATCAGATCCGTACTCTCGAAGCCGACGGTATATCGACCGACCTTACCCTGGTTGACCTGGAGCGTCGTCTCCGTTTCCTCTCCACGGTCGAAGTTATCGATTTACCGGTCTCAAGTCAGGTTATTCGCGATCGCCTGGCTTACGATCAGCTGAATCGAGAGTATCTCGATTTAACAGCAATGGATTTAAAAATCGAAAGGGAAGAGGTCCGTCTGCTCAAGGAGATCTCTCTGTTAACTGGTATCTCTTTTTCACAGAAGAGAGACGTTTTCTTAACGTACGATCTGGCTTCGGTCAGACGGACGGTCGACGAGCAGAAGAAGTTTACCATCTTGAAAGCCGAATACGAACGTCGGTATGCAGAATTGGAAACCAAGATCAGAGAAATTACCGTCTTACCTGACTTGACAGCCCAGACGGCGGCGTTAGAAGATCAGGCGGCTCAGCTTCGCCTTGATCTGACCTTAGGAGAAGCCAGGCAGGCGATCTGGGAAGAACAGGGAACCTTAGAAGACCTACAGAAAGAAGTCGTCCAGACGTACAAAGACTTACATGGTCTAAAACTCCTCAAAACATACGCCTTAGAAGCGGAGTGTGATACGTTAGATACGATGGTGACCGAGATCAATCAGACTATGGAGACGGTCTGTCAACACCTCTTCGATACGGACATCAGCCTCCAACTCCACCTGCTGAAGGAAGTTAAAAAGGGTAAACCTTCCGCCGTTAAACCTCAGGTCAACTTTACCATCAGCTACAAAGGGGGTGAGTTCGACCGGATCGACCAGTTGTCCGGAGGTGAGGGTGATCGAGCCAGTTTAGCCTTAACCTTAGCCCTCCATCGGGTCACCGGCTCGCCTTTCCTACTCCTCGACGAGTCGTTCGCCTCCTTGGATACGGATCTGAAGGAGGCGGCCGTCGAGACGATCCGAGATCACGCCACGTCGACCGTCCTGGTCATCATGCACGACGGCATAGAGGGGATCTACGACGACACGATCGAACTGACGTGCTGTCCGAACTGATCTTCAACAAAAAGAGGTACCTTACGTAAAGTATCTCGTTAAAAGATAGACTTTTCTTCTTCCTATAAAATGTCAGACAAGTACATTCCACCTTATAGAAAATCTAAACCGGCCGATAACCGGTCCGTCGATCAGATGCTGTCAGAAGTGAAGACGGATGGATCAAGTGGCTCGACCAGATTAAATGGATCAGTGACTGCCGATCGGGGCTTTAGATCGACCGCCGATCGGGGCGTTGGTCCGACGGAACTGACAGAGGACTATGAGATCTTAGCTTATCTCCTCCCGATCTTCTGTCATTTCATGAATCTATATCAGAAGAAGTTCGTGAAAGATCCGAAGTATGTTAACCCGTACTTTGGCGACTTCGTTTTGAAGTACAACGCCGTGAAGGAGGTTGGCCTGAACCGGAACTTCCAAGACCTCGATAAAGGAGATAAGAGTCGGATCCGAGGCTTAGATGAGGCGATCAAGGCTTTCTACCAGGTGCGAAACGACGTCGTCCACAACAGTTTCATCAGCATGGACGATTCGATCCTACTCGACTCCCTCGTCAGTCTATTAGCCGGAATCAACTTCTACGGTCTGATGGGTAAGTTTACCCAGATGCTGACGGACAAGATTCACGTCTTTGCCGAGTACGCCCTGTCAGTGGAAGACGTCGGAACCTCCCATTTCTCTATCAACCACATGGTTTTTGACCGGGAGAATTTACCGACCGACAAGTATCCAGCTTCCATCCAAGATCTGACCAACTACGTCAATTCGGCTTACGATCCGGAGACCAGTTTTGTCATGACCCTGATCGACTTCCTGGTCAACGGTTCTTACCTCTTGGAGCTGTTCTACAACAGTTCAGACAAGAAGAACGTCTTTATCGGAACGGGATACGATCTGAAACGGTTGGCCGATTCGTCAGCCAAAGGAGACTATCTGAACCATCGAGTCTTGTATGTCCACCCGGTTGGTAAGAGAATTTCAGACACTGACCTCTCATATAAGACGATCCAAGACTTCTACTTAAATCCGCCTCGGATGAAAGATCTGGATCTACCGACCGTCTTGTCGACAGAGATCCACAACAACATTTATATCTTGTATGCTGATAAGAACGTCTCTTCCCTCACCCGACAGTACCAAGGAGCCGGACAAACTGACCCTGACCTGTTACTGAAAGGTCGATTCTTCCCCAATGCCGATCGTCTGGTTTTAACTTAAAATCTATCTTTTTTATAACCTCGTTATAAAAAGTCTTTTCCGGAAGATCTGACCGTTCTTTCAACTAGACTCCGAAATCTGGCTAGAAGCCGTTTAAGACGTTGAGGAGGTGAACGATCTTGTCCGTTAAATCCTTGTCTTCAGCCGCTTCCATCTCTGTTGCTAAGATCTTCTTAACTTCGAAAGGCTCTGGGAGACGGCGGATAAGGGGGTAGACCATACTCAAAACGTCGAGAAACGTAACGCTTAATGCGTTGTGGACAGTCAGGTCTCTGGAATAATCGATAAGCTTCTTGATACACTCTGAATTTACATCCAGGTCGGTAATAATCTTTTCAAGCACGTTCGTGTCGTAGACCTTCAGGTCGATCAGACGATTAATGCTTTCTCTGGCCGTTAAGATAAGATGCGAATCATGGATATTCTGAGAATCGTTAAAGTTTGAATCTTGTCTCTCATCTTCGATTTGAGAAACCCAACGGCGCATGATCGGATCCAAATCTAGAGGATTACTTTTTGTTTCTAAAGTTCTTAGATTTCTTAGGTTTCGTAGACTACTCGGTAACTGTCTTACTTGGTTATGAGAAAAGTAAAGCACTTGTAAGCGAGTCAGATTACCTAACGAGGCGGGGATCTCTGTTACTCTGTTAGAAAAAAAATAAGAAATCTTGTAAACTACTTAAATTACCTAACGAGGCGGGGATTTTCGTTACTCGATTACAAGAAAAGGCAAGCCACTGTAAACTCATTAGATTACCTAAGGAGTCGGGGATTTTCGTTACTTGATTAACAGAAAAGTCAAGCTTTTTTAAACACTTCAGATTACCTAACGAGTCAGGGATCTCTTTTACTCGATTACAAGAAAAAGAAAGTCGTTGTAAACAAGGTAGATTACCTAACGAGGCAGGGATCTTCGTTACTTGGTTATAAGAAAAGTCAAGCTCTTGTAAATAAGGCAGATTACCTAACGATTCGGGGATCTTCGTTACTTGGTTGTGAGAAAAGTCAAGCCCTTGTAAACTAATTAGATTACCTAACGAGTCAGGGATCTTCGTTACTAGGTTATCAGAAAAGTTAAAGTATCGTAACGGCCAACCTTTTTCGATCAGATAGGCGATAATAGCTTCTAAAAGTCTAGATGTTAAGTTTTTAGAGAAATATCTAACCTTTCGGTATCTTCAGGCAGACTCTTTAGATAGGCTAGAACCGTCATCTTAAACTGTTAAGATGACAAAAAACTAGAAAATCAGTTATTTTCTAATTTGCCCCGGAATTAGTCTTTCTGGACCAGAAAACTCCTATTCAAGGTCTTCTGGACCAGAAAGACAGGAGGAGAGGTCCTGGTGAAAATAGGGACGTACGGATAACGGGTTATTCCTCAGATCGATCTCCTTCAAGTTACTCAGTTGGCGGAAAGACGGGACCGTTTCTAACCTGTTCCCTTCCAGGTTCAACAGAGATAAGGATAGTAACATAGTAAAATCCGGGACTTCTTTCAACAGGTTCCTACTTAAATCGAGAGCATAGAGACTGGGTAAGGAAAAATCCGGAACTTCCCTTATCTGAGTCTGTCTGACTTCCAGGCTCCGTAAAGATATTAAACGTGAAAACTTTGGGATCTTTATCAAGGGATTCTTCGATAGATAGAGGTGTCGGAGTTTAGGGAGAGCAGAGAAGTCTGGCACTTCTCTTAAACCGTTCTCGATAAGGCTCAAGTCTCTTAAACAAGGAAGATTGGTGAAGTCGGGGACCGATATTAACTGATTTCCCTCTAAGTCTAACTGAGTTAGGGACTGCAGAGCCGTAAAATTTGGAACGTAACGAAAGATGTTATGGCCAAGATAAAGTTCCTTCGCGTAAGGGAAAGCCTGGAAATCCGAGACTTCATTCGCCATGTTTCCGGAAAAATTAAGGTAAATGATTCGACAGTTTCGGATAGAAAAGTACCGGTCTATATACAAGAAGTGTCTTTTACTTAGGAACTGGTCGACGATCTCTACCTCTGTCAGGTCGGCTTTCTGATTCCAGCCGAAGAAACGGACGAAGGATAAGTATTCTGCCTCATCCATACTTCTGAAGGATAAGAGAGGGAGAAATCATCAGTTAGTTGTAACAGCGCTGTTACAACCGGATGATCCTGATCGACTCCAGATCCTTTCGGATAATCCGTGAAGGGCAGGGGATACCCTTACGGAGTTTTAGATCCAGATTGCCGATGTAAATACGGGTCAGACTGGGCATCTGGTAGAAGGACGGGATAACTGTGAGGAGATTCTCGCCGATATAGAGTTTTCTAACGAGACAGAGAGACGTAAAATCGGGGATATCTCTAAGCCGATTATCTTCCAGATTAAGGATCTTTAAGTTCGGTAGGGCGGAAAAGTCAGGGATCTCTTTAAGTCGATTTCCATTCAAGTAGAGTTCTTCCAGAGCCGGTAAGTTTTTAAAGTCTGGAACAGAGAGGAGACGATTTCCTTTCAGTTGAAGGACTTCGAGGGCTGGCAGAACCGTAAAGTCTGGAACATCTCTCAGTTGGTTGTCCATCAGATACAGGTATTTTAAGGCTTGAAACGGAAAGTCTTCGATGCTGGTCAGACGATTAAAGCCGAGGTTCAACGTTTCAAGCCGATTTTCCGGACAGAAGATAGGGACGTCAGTCAACTGGTTGAAGATCAGACTGACCTTTACCAGACAGGGTAACGCTGAGAAGTCGGGACGTTCCGTAAGCTGGTTGCTCATTACGATCAGATCTCTCAACTTAGGAAGTTGGAGCAGCGGAATTCTGGCTATCCGGTTCATACTCACATCCAAGACAGTTAAGGTAGAAAGGTGAGAAAAGTCGGGGATATCCGTTAAGAGGTTCTGTGTCAAGAGGAGGGAGGTTAACCTAGGAAGGCGAGTAAAATCGGGGACACCCCTGATCTTATTCCCGGATAACTGGAAATTTTTCAAGCGACCGAGGGAAGTAAAGTCGGGAACGGTAACCAGGCTGTTGTCAGACAAGGTCAGGCTTTCCAAGAAGGGAAACGCTGTCAGATCGGGGATCGACGTAAACCGATTGTTATTTAAGATTAAAGACTTGATATTCCACCCTGTCTTCTTAATGTAACCGTCTAAGAAGATCAGATCCTTATCGGTTAAGTTTTCCTCAATCAAGGTGAGATTAAGGGACGATCGGTCAAACTGTAAACCTCGCTTGACCTTTTCTTCCAGACTTTGCCAGTAAGCCTGATCTCTCTTTGGAAATTTTTTCCCCGGAAAAGTAAGATCTTTGCCTACCCTCGCCATCCTTTAGATAGGGAAAAGAGTAAGGAAAACGATCAGTTATTACCTATATCTTAAGAGATAACAGGTCTGTTATCTAAGAAAGGTTGACGTAGAACGCCTTTAACGGAAAGATCAGAAAGACGAAGATGAGGAAGATCGAACTGAGATAGACGAAGGGTGTAACCGTTCTCCCTGATCGAGGGGGTTCGACTTCTGGATCGGAAAGACCCTCCTCAAGAGGAGGATCTGCCGTTTCAGCATGGGAAATAACTCGAGGTATTTCTTTTCTCATGCTTGGTAAGAGAAGGAACATAGGTGGATATTTTAACGGATTTCCGTTCAGGATCAGGTCGTCTAGATTGACCAGATCAAAGAAGTCAGGGACTTCTGTCAACTGGTTGTTTGACAGGTCGAGGACCTTCAGTTTAGGCAGATGAGAGAAGTCAGGGACAGAAGTCAGCTGATTGTTAGCTAAAGAAAGGTATTTTAGGGAGGGTAGACAGATAAAGTCGAGGACTTTAGTAAGGAGGTTTCCCGACAGATCTAGCTTCTTTAACGGCCAGACTTCAGGCCGCTTTTCAGACGATCCCTCCTGATTTAAGAAGATCTGGTGTTGGCACGTCCGTTCTCGGATGTAGAAGTCGAGGAAGAGGAGGTCTTCGTCGATCAGGTTCTGGTTCGACAGGTCTAAGCTGGTAAGGCTGTTGGGTAATCGGTTCAACTGGTGTTTAGTCACAAATACCCTGTATCTGTCAGTAACAGAGAAGGTTTCTGAACGGATCGGATCGACCAGTCTTATCATATCTAGGGGATAGTCTTACCAGAAGATAACGGAACTGAAGCCGATCAGTTAGTTTTATGTAAGTTTTGTACTTACATAGTACGGCAATAACCCTCCCTGCCGAGTGATCGGCAGGGAGAAAAGCCAAAAAAAAAGATGTAAAAATTTTATGGGGTTTTGATAATTTTTAATTTTTAGGGGGTTTGATAATTTTTAATATGAAATGGATAAAAAAGCTTATACGCTAAGAAAAAGCTTATACGCTAAGAAAAAAGATTTAAGCTGATACATCAGCAGAACGGATAGTTTCTCCGTTCTTGAAAAAGTAGAGGGGGTCAGAGACGTCTGACTGAAACGAGGGAACAGATTCTTGGATCGGGTTTCCTGTCAGAACCAGCGCCTTCAAGTGGGGAACCGGAGTCAGATCAGGAACCTGGGTGAGGAGGTTATCAGATAAGTTTAGGTACTCCAGTTCAGGGAAAGACGTCAAGTCGATCTGTTTTATACCGCAGGCCTGCATAGTCAGATGTTTCACCTGACGGAAGTTTTTAAGGGCGGAAACTGTTTCAATCGACGAGCCTTTAACTATCAAACGATGGATCGTCCAATCTCTCTCTTCGACGTAAGCGTCGAGAGCAAGGAAGGTTTCACCGTAAGAGAAGTGGAACTGATTCTCAGCTCTGTAGAAACCGTAACGTAAACGACAACTAAAATCGAGATTATCGATTTCAATAGAATAAGTGCTATCGAGGTAGTCGTAGAGGAGAGCGATGCTCTCTTTCTTCATGATCTGGTCGAGCTGACCTTGGTCGAGGTTTTCAAGCTCTTCTTCGGTAAGATCGTTGAGACGAGGGGTGTTTTCAAAGGTGGTCATTATTTCAGGTTGATTACGTGAAAGAACTGTTGGGAGATAACGGAAATAGAAAAAATCAATTATTTTTCTTGATTTTCTAGTAAAAATCAATTATTTTTCTTGATTTTCTAGTAAAAATCAATTATTTTTCTTGATTTTCTAGTAAAAATCAATTATTTTTCTT
>Ga0116230_10001735_pt1 | contig 20861 bp, 16 predicted proteins | sample S1TSphfallax_3_FD_88678 | JGI IMG/M metagenome (GOLD analysis project Ga0116230, IMG submission 88678) | Host-associated microbial communities from peat moss isolated from Minnesota, USA - S1T2_Fd - Sphagnum fallax MG | ecosystem: Host-associated > Plants > Peat moss > Unclassified | place... | reverse complement strand
CTTTTCCAAGTTGGCACTCAATCTTGTGAAATAACTATGTCATAGAAAAGTGATTGTTCTCTTATAAAAAAGCCATCAAGAAGTCAAATCCCTTCAATTCCATTATCAATAATATCAAGCATATAACCAAGGATTTCCATGGCAAGAATGAAGAGGTAGGGTAAGACATGGCATCCTTGCTTGGGCCATAGGGATAGGCTAAATGGTTTTCCCACCATTCCATTGACTTTGATGGAAAATGATGTTGCTTTATATTAGGAAATCCAATTGACCCATGTGTTTGAGAAATCAAGTTTTGAAAAATTGAAGAAGTCACAATAGGGGGAAATAAATAGTTTAGTTTAATATGTTTGATTCCAATGGAGTAAATTATCTCCATTATGTTCCTATAAAATTCCAAATGCGTTTTGACCAAAAAAAGTCTCTTTCATCCCAAATTTTGAGTAATAAGAATTTGGATTATTATAAGAGCAAATTTGGACCGTTGATCTCATAGAATGCATATGTAGCATGTTGTTCTTTCATTTTCGATATGAATGGATAAATGCAAGGTTAAACTAACCCCATGTCATTTTATCTTATCAATTTATTCTTCTAAATATATAAATGAAGGTCTATTCATATGAATTTTTTTTTTCTACTAGGTGAAACCTTAAATTGAACAAAGGAAATGCTATTATATATATATATATATATATATATAAGGAACTTTCAAGTAAATTTGCATAACAAGTTATTTTTCAATATGTCAACAATACACAATGACAATCAAACCAAGGATTATTCTGAACATGGTAAGTGCTTCAAACAAATTTAAAGTGACTTGTGGCTTTGATATGAATGATCACAAAAAGTTGGTATATGTTTAAATTGTAGATATTGGATGACATAAATTTAAACTGAAAAAAATAAAATGGACATGGGTGGAAGAAAAAGATTTCAAAAGACCTTCAAAGTTTCTTTGGATGACTTTTAAGTTAATTTTGAAACCCAAGAAATGGATAACTTGTTTCCAATTGTAAGATGCAAAGTGATAACTCTTGGTTTTCACAATGACAAATGATGGGTGGGTATTTTCATCTTTTGAAATACTTTACCAACCTAGTATTTGCATGCAAAAGAAAAATTAAACCATGTTCAAGGCACCAAACTTGCATCACTTAATTCCAATAGGAACACCAATATTATTCAATCTAAAATCATAGTTGAAAGGTTATTTCATACTTGCAAGTTGACTTACATAATTCTTTTAACCGTGTGTAAACTTGTAAATTAGTCCCCCTACTTAAATGGTGATATGTCTCAAAAAGAAAAATAAAATTATGAATGCCCACCCATTGAAATTGAAGGAATAGTAATTCTAAATTTAGTCAATTACCTTTTTGGAACATATTACAAAAAGAGGTCAAAATGCCATCATTGATCAATCTATCAAAGTGGGCATTGGAAAAATGAAACAACATATTTCTCCCTTACTTCAATGCAGGGTGGAAAAAGGTTTCTAGTCCCAAAAGAGGAGGTATACAAAAGATAGATATTTCATTTGATTAATGTTTTGGAAAGTTTCTCTCTTAGAGGAATCTTGGAATCTTTATGTTGACACAAATTGTCCATGTTGTGATCTCTACAATGTAATAAAAGAATGTACTACTTCAAGCCAAAAAGATATGGAGTTGCACAATAACCATTTGCAAGGAACTCCAATGTAATCCTTTTTCCTTAGCATTGCAAAACACTTGACAAATGTGCAATGCATGTTTGCTAACAATTGTCCAACATGGTTCAAGAAATTTCTTTGTCATGTCACTCTTGAGGTAAAATGGGTTGAAGCCTCATAGCATTAAGTTAGGCAAATTGGTTTTCAGAAAGCTTTGCAAACTAACCTAGATTAGATTGATAAAGCCAGCCACCTCCTCTCACAATAGATGGAAAGGTACCCACTTGCCAAACATGACCTTTTGCAAATACTTGATATGCACAAATCTCAGAACTTTGTGCTTAAGGGATAATCTCAATATTAGATTGTGCTAAGATTGTGTTGTCACTTATCACAAAACCTAAGTAGAGTATTAGATTGTGTTATCATTTAACACTTACTATTGTAATAATATTGTTAGCTTGGGGGGCAGGGTCTAAAGCACAGATTTGCAAAAGGGTTTGTTGCTCAAGATGGAGAGATGTGTCAGGTTTGGTTGTTGCTCAAGGTTAATCCAGACTTGTGTGATTTCCTAATGGGCTGCAATGAATTAATTAATGTATGCAACTGGGTGAAATTTGTGTGTGTGTGTGTGTTGTTAGAACGGTAGCATCCCATCACATGCACCATTTCTAGCAAGTCATCCATCCAAAGCTGTCATCATGACAAATTAAGTGAAATTTGCTTGTCCATGCAAAGTCAAAACATATGCATGTTATAGGTAGGCTAGCTGGAAAGAAGGCAACACAAGTGGTTGGATGGATGGATAGGTGGATAGATGGATGGATGGATAAGCATCCATCCATCTACCAAGCTCCCTTGCAAGGTGTGGGGGGAACAACATTCCATTTGCTGCAAAATTTGAATGTAGATGAGTCACGAGTCACGACTCGGTGGCTGGGCTGAAGTCAGCACTTTGCAGAAACAGGAAAAAAAACCCCTAAAAAACAAAAACCAAAAGATAAGAAGAGCTTAGAGCTCGAGTGTTGGTTGAGTGAAAGCAAAGTCTAAAACACCTAGTGGCTAGCCAGCCAGCCAGCCAGCCAGCCAGCTGATTCAAGCACTGAAAATAGAATAGAGAAGCAGCCATGGGAGTGTGGGGGGGATGGGGGGGGAGTAGGGGAGAAGTAGAAGAAGAAATAGGAAGGCAAGCAAGGAGAGGGTGTGCATAAAAAAAATGCCAAGCTCATTGCCAGCTGCAATATCCCACAGCTGGAGCCATCATATCACACAAACACACATATCTACCACCACCACCATCACCACCAGCTCCTCTTCTTCTTCTTCCTCCTGCATTGCAAAGAAAGTTCTTCCTTCTATAACTCTACTACAGCTAATTCCTACCCTACTTACTGACTAAAATTACACCATCATTCATTCATTCATTCATTCATTGTTGCAAATAGGTAGAAGAAGACTAGGTAATAACTCTTTAACTTACTAGCCTATAGTCTACTACCACCTACCCTACATACACATATTATGTGATCTAACCATTGAGGAGCTCCATTTTTCAATTCACAACAAATTAAAATCATTAAAATTATTAAAATTATTATTTTGGGGGTAAAGTTTTAAAAAGAAGTTTAAGGTGAAGCCCTAGGAAAAGGAAGGGCAGGTGGGCGGGCTGGCTTCATAGGAATAAGGGCCCCCACAACATGGAGTGGAGCACATGGTCCCATTCCTATTAAGCCCATTCCTTCAGGGCTTTACACAACTTAACAACCAACCAACCGAATTTGATTAAAAATACGTATATTCCTGTGATACCCAGTTTGTACCTGCCAGATACCCGCTGGGTATCAAAAGGGGAAAATAAATTAAAATGATGGCAGACGACTATTCGAAAATGTAATGCCCGTGGAGGTGGATGATTATATTTTGCAAACAGCTGCAAAATTCATCTATGGGTTGCCAAGTTCATCCATCCTGGTCGCCCCCCATCCCCCACTCCCCTACTACACTACTACCCCCTTTTGCTTGCCTGCCATGCCTTCCACGCGGGGCCCCATTAACCTCTAGTTGGAAAATCGGCGTTCAGATTCGCAACCACGATTTGCCAGCCATCCAGGGAGGCAGGCAGGCAGGCATGCAACCAACCGGCCGGCCGGCCGCGCAGCAGCAGCAGCAGCAGCTTCAAATGGCGCGCCAATGAAGAAGAACCCTGGAATTGGCTTCTGACGTTACGCGAGGAAGCGGAAGAAGAAGAAGAAGCAGAAGAAGCAAGCAGAAGAAGCAAGCGGGCGGAACGGCGGGCTGACCTGACCTTCACCTAACTAGCCACCAAAAGAGCATGCCACCAGTTTGCGTGACCTGCAATTAACTTACCAGGTTGGTTAAATTTAGCAGTTTACCCCTGGGCCAGGGTTTGTTTAGGGGTTTTTGTTTTAGCCCAATTTGACGAACATCCATCCATAGGAAGGATGTAGAAAACGTGGTGATCATCCATATGAAGATTTAGCCAAATCTGGCTATTAACCGAATATGAAGTACCATTCTTTAATCATCATTCGGTATTTTTGGCTACCTACTGAAAACCAAATATAGAAGTCAATCTGATGATTTAAAAAATAATAATTTGTCCCACTCTTCTTCTGGCGATTGAAAATCTCCAAAATCAGTTGAATTTTGAGTTTCGCTATTTGGCGAAATTTCGCCAATAATAGACTCTAGGAGCTCACGTGAGGAGGACAATTAACTTACCGAGTTGGCTAAATGTAACTTACCCCTGGGCAAGGAGTCAGGAGCGTGACGAGGAGTAGGAGGACAATTAACTTACCGGATTGGTTAATGTAACTTACCCTTGGGTCAGGAGTCAGGAGTCTCAGGAGTCAGGAGCGCGAGGAGGAGGACGACAATTAACTCCCCGGGCTGGTTAAATTTTAACTTACCCGTGGGCCGGGAGCGTGACGAGGAGTACAAAGGGAGCGTGCGGGCAGGCGGGCGGGCGGACGGAAGTGATCGAGGTGCCAATATCGACGTCCTTCCCCTAAATTCCGACGTCTCAACACCTCGGGCTGGATTGATACACCGTAGTTGGCACGGGAGGGAGGGAGGGAGCGAGGGAGGGAGGCGCCATCTTTCCGCTCCGGAAAGAAAGACAGCACAAAAGGCCGGAAGCGCGTACAAGATCTGTAAAAGAGGTAGACTAGGGATAAAAAAAGACAGACGCGCTGTGTAAAAGATGGTTATTAGAAGAAGGAATGAGGGAGAAAGGAGACGACGAAGATCGAGAGACGCGCGGTTTGCGTTTCTCTCTCAAGTGTCTTGTTGTTGTTGCGGCAGCGGCATCGTCGTCGTCGGTCGGCGTTTGGTGTTTGTTTGCAGCAGCTCTTGTTGTTCTTGTCTCTCTGTTGCAGATCCGTCTCTTCTTGACGCTTCCCGGAGCTGGCATTGCTTCTTCTACAAGTCCACAACACCGGCATTGCTAAAACCGAAAACGCACACCCCACTGCTGCGGCTTTCCTTCAACAAGGTCGAGTAGCACCAGCAACGGATTCTGAGCTCATATAGGAAGGGTCAGCAAACGCCCAGCTTTCTTCCTCTGCATTTGCAGTTTTGGAGTCCGGAAAAGGCTGACCCAGACATGACGTAGCAGGAGAAGAGAGACAGATCCCGGAGTGACAAACAGCTGGAGAGCGTTTTCTTTTTGTAGTGACAGGAACAGCAGCGATATGGGCAAGACGAAGACGACGACGTGGGTGTAGAGCCAAGAAGAAAGAAGAGAGGAGGAGGAGGAGGAGAGAGGGAGAGAGGGCATCCAGCAGAGACAAAAACAGTTGCAGGGAAGGAACGACAGCCAGCAAGCAGGCAAGAGACGACCGGAAAGGGGTGGGGAAGAGAAGACTAGAACTTGGGGAAACTTGCTATAAGGGGACAGTGGACTCGTACATTGGTGCATGGCAGGTCACGGAGCCGCCTCCGGTGGGCTCTCACGAATGCGAGCCTTGCGGAGGCTCGTGTTGGTATTCACCATTTGCTGCTTCTACTCTCTGTCCTTATCTTCACAAGCTGTGGGTAAGTCAGTCCTGTCTTCTTCTTCTTCTTCTTCCTCTTCTTCTTCTTAGCTCTCGTTCTTGCGCTCCAACCCACAACTACTCTCTCAGTTGTGGAACCAGCAGCAGCAGGAGGGGATCGGGACAGACATTACCTACGAGTTTGTACTTCCATTGCTATTTGTTTGGCAAGTCTGCCAGCCCGCCAGAGCTAGCTAGCTAGCTATCTATGCCCCCACCCACCTTCATGCTTTGAACAAAGGAGCTTACATTCTTTACTGGTGGAAAAGATTGTGGAGGTGGTTGTTCACTATTGTGTTGAAGATCTCCAAAAACTCTGAGCTCTTTTCAACAAGTGGGCCTGTGAAATCCAGTCTTTTTCTTGTAAAGGTTTGGGATTTCGACCGATTGTGGACTCCCAAGGGTCCGATGAAGCAAAGCAGACAATGCAACTGCTGTCGTAGCTTCCAAGCTTTCAGCAGCTGTTTTGCTCTCTAGATTCCTTATTGAAGAGCTGTTGTTTGTGGCTGTGCAACAAGCGTTAGCTTTTGCAGCTCAGCAGACAAACCCGCTGTGTCCGTCCATCTCCCCCCAGGATCTTTTCTTTCATCCCTGTGTAGATAGATTCCTTACACACCCACTTGTGCCTTCTTTGGAAAAGAGATGTGTGTTTCTGAGGAAGTGGAAGAGAGTGTGTGTTGCTGAAGAAGTGAAAAAGATGTGTTTGTTCCTGAGGAAGAAGTGATGATTTCTCTCTGCCAAGAATTCTGCTGCTACTGGAGTTTAAAAGCAGTAGTTACTTGGATTTGGGATTATATTGCAAGAGCAAAATGGGGCCAAAAAGATAGTGTCCATGGTGCTGCAGTGAAACCCCATTTGTTGTGTCACGGAGAGATGATAGATTGCAGTGCCCAAAATAGATTAGCCAAGAAAGAATGCAAGCAAGCTTGCTTTGGTTTCACCAGACCTTGCATGTGAGAGATTGGCATTCAACTATCCTACAAACTTAATCTTTCTTCAGGAGCAAAACCCAGTTGTTTGTAGTGATCTAATCCTACAATTCAAATAAAGAAGCAAGAAGCAAGAAGCTCCGAAATCAGATTTTTTCAGCAAGATTTTGTTTCAAACACAGGCAAATCTGACCAAGGGGTCTACTGATCTTCCAACAGTTGCTCCTTCAAGCTGCTGCTGCTCCAACAACAGATTGTGGTTTTGCTTGAGTGTCTACTACATGGTGTATTTCTAGGTGTATTGTGATCATATGAGCTCTACAGATAGAAATGATGTTTCCAGGAAGACATGTGTGCCAATGTTTCCAAGAAGAATCAGATCTGTTTTTGACATCACATTTGTGTTCCATCTCTGCAGGGCAAGATGTGGCATCAGAGCCAGCTGAGGCACCAGAGGGGCCAGAGAGTGGTGGGTACTATCCCCCTGGTGTTGGACATCATCCCCCAGGTGTTGGGCATCACCCTCCCGGAGTTGGTCACCATCCTCCTGGAGTGGGTCACCACCCACCTGGTGTTGGCCATCATCCTCTTGGAGTGGGACACCATGGCATAGAATTCAGTCAGTACCGGGCATTTATTGCCTTGCAAGCTTGGAAGAAAGCCATCACAGATGATCCTCATGGTGTCACGAGAACATGGGAAGGTCCTGAAGTGTGTGACTACAAGGGAGTGTTTTGTTCCCCACCTGAAAATGATGAGTATTCCAACATCATTGTTGTGTCGGGGATTGATTTGAACCATGAAGACCTTGGGGGCACCTTTGTTCCAGAATTAGGGCTTCTGGCAGAACTGGCTCTCTTCCATGTGAACAGTAACAGGTTTACTGGGACAATTCCTTACTCTTTTGCATATATGAACTTGTTGGCGGAACTTGATGTCAGTAACAACAAGCTTTCGGGCCCATTCCCTGAAGTGGTTCTGGACATCCCAGAACTCATATTCCTGGACATCAGATTCAATGAGTTCAGCGGCTTCCTTCCACCATCACTCTTCTCGAAGAGGCTAGATGCTGTGTTTGTAAATAACAACTTCTTCTACAATGAGATTCCAACCAACTTGGGTGAATCACCTGTGTCAGTAGTTGTGTTTGCAAACAATGGATTCACAGGGAAAATTCCTACCAGCATTGGCAACATGAGCCAAACCCTGAATCAGGTGCTGTTTCTCAACAACCTTATCGATGGATCCATTCCAGAGAGTATTGGCAATCTGAGCTTGGTGACAGTCTTTGATGCAAGCTTTAACCGTCTCAGTGGCAAACTACCGAGCAGTATCAAAAACATGAGAAGTCTGGAAGAGTTTGACGTTGCTCAGAACAGGTTGACTGGAGAAGTGACAGCCAACCTCTGTGGTCTGCCCAATTTGTTGAATGTTACAGTCTCCGACAATTTGTTCACTAGTGTCAGTGCTGTTTGCAAGACCCACCGGTTCATCATCAATGCAGGTGGCAATTGTATCCCTGGAGCCCATGGACAGAAGTCAAGTAAGGCCTGTGCTCCTGTTACGCCTCCTTCACCCCACTCTCTTCCTGCTCCAGTACACTCACCTCCACCACCAGTGTACTCTCCCCCTCCTCCCTCCCCACCACCACCACCTTCACCATCCCCGCCTCCTCCTTCACCCTCCCCACCGCCTCCTTCTCCACCTCCCCCTTCACCCTCTCCACCCCCTCCTTCTCCACCACCACCATCACCATCCCCACCTCCTCCTTCTCCACCACCTCCATCACCATCCCCACCTCCTCCTTCTCCACCCCCTCCTTCTCCACCCCCTCCTTCACCCTCCCCACCTCCTCCTTCTCCACCGCCTCCATCACCCTCTCCTCCTCCTCCCTCCCCACCTCCTCCTTCTCCACCACCTCCATCACCCTCTCCTCCTCCTCCCTCACCCCCACCTCCATCACCTTCTCCCCCTCCTCCCTCCCCGCCTCCTCCATCACCACCACCACCTCCTCCCTCACCACCACCTCCCTCACCGTCCCCACCTCCACCTGAACATTCTCCAGCACCCCCAAGAAAGCCAGAGTGCCCAGATGGATACACACCAGGTGAGAAGTCTCGGACATGCTTCAAGCTTATCAAGGAGGCCCGAACATGGGATGATGCAGAACTGTACTGCAGGGATCATGAAGATGGTGACCTTGCTGCTGTTAAAAACTGGGATGAGCTGGAGGATCTTGGAGATATCTGTAATGATGCACCCAAGGATCAAGGATTCGTTGATTCTTCCAGCCCTAAAGGTCAAGGATGCTACTTGGGAGGGAGGAAGCCATACGTGGTGTCACCACCTAACTCATCTTGGATATGGCCCCTGTCACCATGCATTTCCTTCCATGACACTTATTGGAACGAATTTGAACCCAACAACCTGTATGGGAAGGAGGGCTGCACCACAATTAAGTATGAACCTCCAATTCTTCGCAGAGGTAATAAGAAGTCTTTGGATTATATGCTCAATGATTTGGCATGTGACTACAAGCTTCCATTTATCTGCTCTCTTTCAAGATGTCGTCCAGATGGGTGTGGCAAGACCGACACTTGCAAATCTCAGGGTGACTTGGATGCTCAGTGCTCTTCAAACTCAACAGCTGCAGTAGGTTACAGCTGCAAGTGCAGTCAAGGGTACTGGGCAGATGATTCAGGGACATGTATCAGTGAACATCACTGAGCTGCAGCTGCAGCCACCAGAGAGAGAGTGTTTACTCACCACCCAACCTCAACAAAACACAAAAAACTTCAATTGCTTCCATGGTTGAGCATTTGGAAAGGGGTTCCATTGCTGCAGGAGGCAGGCCACCAATTAAGAGGAGAGGAGTCCAAACTGCCCTCCTGGGCAGGCACATCATTTGGAAGAGTCATCCACTCAATTGCTATTGATTCCTGCCTCTTTCTGAATGCAGACAGAAAAACAAAGCAGTCAAAGATTTGCTTACGTTTGATGCCTGGAACTGCAGCAAAGGGGTAGTCTTAAGAATGGGACTCTGCAAGAAAAAGGGAGTTTCTTTCATAGAGGTGGGTTTCTAGGTAGTGATTCAGGAAAAACTGTTTTTTTTTCCTCCTTATTTTACTCCATTTACCAGCTTAGATTTATAATGTTGGCAAGTTGGAACGGGAGTTGATAGTGCCGATTGCACAATCCTCCAGTGTGTGCTCTAAGGCTGCTTCTTCTTCAATTGTCTTAGTTCCATATCTTTCAGTTCCAGCTACTCGACTGAGATTTGATATTCATTTTGGCTGCATTTCTCCAACAATGTGTGCCCCCCTCCCCTCCCTGTTTTGCTGTTGCCTCTCTTGCTCACAACTGTAATCTTGTTATACCCATTGTGCATATTGCACTTCTGAATAAGACAAGACTGGATGAAAGAGGACTCTTGCAATCTATGAACCCTTCCTTCCCTGTCTTTGTTGTTACTTGTCACTTTCAACTGGATTCAATTTCAGATTTGGTTTTCCTGTACGACTATGCATTTGAGCACAAGGATGTGTGTTGTAGTGATGCTGTAGATGGTAGATGTAGCAATGGAGATGAGGTCATCTGCAGACATGGCATCAGGATGTTAGCTCCAAGTTGAATGCTTCTACCCCCCCCCTCAACCCAAATCCTAAGTTTGTCCCAGTTTCTCCTCATTCTGTGGTTGATCCATTTCATGTACGGGCGTCAACATGCAACATAGCCCTATGATTTCAAGTTTCATTGCTAATCTGACACTGTATGAAATAGTGTATGCCCATTTTGCTACAATGGTTGTTTTTAATTTCAAATTTGCGAATTCACTAGGATCTGGCATGAGACAGTTGTATCTCACGAATCTGCTAATACAAAGAGTTTGTGAAGAGTTAGAAGGCATTTTGTGGCTGCTGAAGATCAACAGTGAGCTCCAAAAAATCAAACGGTTCCTGGTAAGTTCAGATGGGGATTTCCAGTCAAACTCAGGAGCTTCCTGATGGTGCTAATTTGGGTTGAGAATGTGACATTGCTTCAGGCTTCAGAGTGTTATGAGTTATGTTGCATGTCAGATGGAAGAGATTGGGGTCATGTGTAATGTCAGCTATTCACTTCAGAAGGTTAGTTTTCTGTATTTATTTTTGTTGTTGGAACGCAGTTTAGTGTGATTAGGGTTTCAGTTTTTTGGTGTTTGAGGCTTTACCTCTCCATTAGGAATGTCTCTAAAGTCTCATATCTAGGATGTTTTTTTTTTTTTGAAATGTGTGTGACTTTTGTTAGTTCTCATAACGTTAGGCTCTCATCTAGTGGCACATGACATGTAAGCTAATTAGTGTAGGGTAAAGCTCCAGACAGTCTCAGTACACTAATGTGCACCTTGGTACACTATAGGGCCTGCCAACATGGAGCTGGAGGCATACTCAATTCCAGTCAAGCCTGCTGCGAAGGGCCCAAGGGCTTTAGTGAGAATGAAAATCCAGTCTTGATGACCATGTGCCTTGTGTAACCTTCCTTGGCTTTCAGCTTCAAATTCAGAGTTACTATTTCAGTCCTCTTATGTGTTGGGCGTTTGCTCTGTTTTCATGTCTGTTTTATGCTTTAAATTATTGCATTGTGTTTTTCAAAGCAGAACCCTAGCTTCTTTATGCATCCAGTCTTTGTATTTAGCTGCCAAGGTTGAACCATTTACAGAAGGGATCAGAAAGTTAGCCAGAAACAAATCCCCACATGGAAAGTAGGGGAATAGAAAATCCACGTTGCTTGTTATTTTGGTTATTTTGAAGCATAAGCCCATCCTTTGCCTTGTCATCATGTGTTATGCAGGTTATTCCCAAATGCATTCAAAATCTTAAAATTTTAATTCATCTACACAAAAACACAAATTTGTTAGAAGTCCATACAAACACCGCAAAAACATATTGGGTTTTTTTTTATTACTGCAGTAGATTTTCATGACATTTGAGTAAGTAAAGGTTGGGTTGCAAAATGTACAACCTGTCCAAAAACCAGAGTAAATCTATGTTACAGTCCTTACAACTAATTTACGTTTGATACCCTTCTACTCAAATTTGAGTTTTTGGGTGTTGTTGTTGGAGCCATATTGTTGAGAATCTTATACCCTTTTATGCAAATTTAAGTTTTTGGGTGTTATCATTGGAACCATATTGTTGGGAATCTGATACCCTTTTATTCAAGTTTGAGTTTTGGGGTGTTATCCTCAGAACCATATTGTTGAGAATCTGATTCCCTTTTATGCAAATTTGAGTTTGTGGGTGTTATCCTCAGAACCATATTGTTGAGAATCTGATACCCTTTTATGCAAATTTGAGTTTTTGGGTGTTATCCTCGGAACCATATTGTTGAGAATCTGATACCCTTTTATGCAAATTTGAGTTTGCGGGCGTTATTCTCGGAACCATATTGTTGAGAATCTGATACCCTTTTATGCAAATTTGAGTTTTTGGGTGTTATCCTTGGACCCAATTTTGTTGATAATCTGATACCCTTTTATGCAAATTTGCGTTTTTGGGTGTTATCCTCGGAACCATATTGTTGAGAATCCGATACTCTTTTCATTGTGCTCATAATCTTTGTGGTAGTCATTGTGGAAGCCTTCCAGTCCATTTTGGTGCAATGGACTGCAATGTTGAAATTCGTGATTATATACATTGGCTGCAAATTAGGCAGGAAAAAAAAAGGGGGCTGCCCAACTAACCTCATATTGATGAAACTCTGAGATCCTGACAAGCTCCATAAAAACAAAGGACCCAGCAAAGGGCGAAATGAAGAACAAAGAGAGAGAGAGGACCCGATCTGAGCCACAAGAGCAAAACCCAAACAGGGTCACAAAGGGGGCAAAGGAAACAAATTGCACACAATTTCACAAGAGACGAACTTGCAACTTATGCCTAGACTTACTTAGCCAAAGTCAAAGCACCAAGCCCTATCCTGACAAAATACAACACATGAACTCATTTTTCAAATTGTTTAATGGCTCTGCCCTTTACTGCAGCTGAACAAAAGATTCATGAGATGTGATACAACAATGTACCATGTTCAGGGCCTGAGGGGTGGGGGGCATTCCCAAATTGCGGGCTCCCAACATTTGTAATAAATACCAGCAAATATCAAACTGTGTAAACCCATGTTATCTGAGCAAAGTTGTAAGAACTGGGCTCCCGTGGATCCGGGCATACTTAAATTACTCCATTGTGTACTTGCACATGTTTGGATCCCAAGTCTGTCGAAAACCCAATAAAATCACCAACTTTCACAAATAACAATAACACAACACTAAACCTTCAATAAATAGGTAGAATAGCAATTCGCAGACAAAACAGCCCAACCCAAGTTCTAGGCTCATTTTGTTGTGGTCATATGCAAAGAATAAAATGCATACAGTACACTATTTGCAGACACACAAGGTAAAAAAATCTGTTCTGTCTGTGATGCAAATAGATCACATCTGGGACTATCATTTTTGGAATTCATAGTTCACAATAATAGTGTAAGTTCCTTCATAAGGACACACTCAGGTCCTTGCTTCCAAGTTGCTTGCAAAGCATGAATCTTTCAAACCTTATAAAGGAGTTGCTAAACTCCCTTGAGAAGATTTTGAATGCCTTGAATGAGCTCCAAAGCCATTCCGCAGATTGGAAGCTTCGTGTACCATCATAAGTGTGGATGTTATCATGGAAAACAAAAAAAATAAAATTGTACTAATTCCACCACGAAACATCACGTTTCTGTGCAGATTGACTAGATGGTTCTTGCTCAATTCCACATATGACCTCTAGAGTTGCAGCAAGTCACACAGAAACTCAGAAACACACATTCTCAGAATTTTATGTTATTCAGATCTACCTGCCAACTATAGAAACAGAAATCTTATCAGTTCCAAATTCACATTTCCTTGTGACACCCAGATCTTCTTCTCCCTATGCTGATGTGTTGTTAGCCAGTGTTTTGTGCTCAATGGGTTCTGTGCACTGTTGGGCAATGGCCACATAACTTTATCCGGTTATAACCACCAGTTATGTAACCAAAATTCATGAATAATGAGTGGTTGGGAAAGTCGTGATACCTGACAATTTAACATATGCATCTGAAATTTGATGGTAATATAACCATAACATGTCGAAAGGGTTTTTTGTTCTGATATAGACCCAGAAAGTGGTTCACCTTGCATGTCGAAGATGTGATCCCTGCCATGACTGTATGAATTTGCAGCCTTGCAAAGTGGAGGAGTTTTGTAGGCTGAGAAGCTGATCAGATTGGAACATCAAAAGATGAATTCAAACCTGAGATGCTAGATATAATAACAAGAGTTTTTGTAATTAGACCTCATGTATTCTATCATCAATTTTGTGTTTCTTTTCTTCAATATGATTTTTTTTTAATTTTGAGGTTGATATATAGGAGATATTTTGGGAATTCACTTTATTATCCTTTGGTTATAATTGAATGCATTTTCTACATAATCACCTGATTACGAGTCACAATCTCATATAACCACTTTATAGCATAGCCATAGGTTATTGCAATCTGGAAAATAGATTTATACATAACCACTTTAGAAACCCACAACTGCATTTATTTGATTGGACCATGGATCTATTTGATTTCATTAGTTTCAATTAACTGGAACCATAGGAGAAGTCATATCCAATTTCTTCTCAAAATTTTGATATAACCACCCAATAATACTGGTTCTGTGCTTTGTCTCATGAGTTTTGTTCACTAGACATATATATATCCATGAGATTGCAGAAGAAATCTCCACAGCAACACTTTGAAGGTACATAACACAATACCCTGGACATTTTCTGTTATTTTTGGTTTTCCATCATAAAATTGTTTAGTGTTTTAGGACTGATATCTTACCTGGATGATAACCAAATCATCCATACAAGTTATTAGATTTTGAAAATTCAATAAACCAGGCATTTAGGTTACAAATCAGTAATTTAAAACAAAAAAGAAATAACCGGTTGGTAAGTTCTTAATATCTGGGTTGATAATTTAGTTGGGAACTGGGTCAAAACTCAATAACTGGCCAACACTGGTTTGTATATATCTAACCACCATGGTTTGTCTATGTTAGCTATGGGAATAGGAGTACCAATGAAGAAGTGTTTCTCATCCACAGACTATCCATCCTGCATGGTGGGCGACCACAAGTGCCCATTCACTTTGGCTCATACCTGCCATGCAAATGAACTTAATCTTAAGAGTTTTGCCATGGGTTCCTACCATGCAAATGACCTAATCTTAAGAGTTTTGCCATGGGTTCCTACCATGCAAATGACCTAATCTTAAGAGTTTTGCCATGGGTTGCATTGATACAGTTAGTATTCATAACTAACAAATGTGTAAATCAAGTCCTCTCAACATGGATGAAAACTTAATGACATGGATGAAATTGAGAATGACAAAACTACTAGGTAGTTTGTGAATGAAAACAAATCCATCACAATTAAGTCACGGAAGCCAACAAAGAAGTCACCCTTTTTTCAGTAGCTACAATTTTGTCCAGACATCCCAGATATCAATTCTCAAGCTATTTGTGAAGTATATCATCATCATCATCTTTAGCTTAGTAAAGAACTCAAATTAAGGCTTTGATGATAGATAGTCTTTAGGAGAAGAAGGTTAACTCAATATTAAAATTTTGATTCAGCTCTCTTTTGGATTTGCAAAAATGGGGTGAGTTTGCATGGCTGACCAACAAACAACCCCAAAGGCTTTTCAATTTGCAAACATGTCATGTCTACTGAAATGCGACTAAGAACCCTGAGAGTATCTCTAACCATAGTAGTAAAATGGCATGTACAACACTACTTTGGATGAACTATAACAGTCAAATATTGTGAAATTCAGTGTGAGCCTAACCCTAAACCAACTCAGCTCCACCTACACCTTTTATTGGGGGCTTGCCCTTCACCATACCTTTTTTTTTTCATTAATTTTGTCATGAACCTTAACCATCACAAACAGAGACTAAACATAAGTAGATGTGGTAGGGGAGGGTCAGGCCTAAAACCTTCCACCTACTAGCAACCTCCTACTCCTATATACCTGCTAGCAACATCGACTTAACCCAATGAGTTGAAGATCTGGATGTTTATACTTATCCCCCCATAGCTACAATCACATCATTCTTTTGTCATCCACATTGAAACACATTGATCCATCAAAAAAAGTGGCAACCCCAAATGGACTTAGCTAAAAGTCACCAAAAAAGTGACTACGATTGAATTTTCCTCATCCTTTGGCCACCCACCAACCCACTTCCATGACCCCATTACAGAAAAGAAAACACTTTATCTCTACATCGTTCAATTCAATCAGAAGATGATGGCTAGGTATACAAATTCGCTTATTTTCAAAGTTTTGCAAACTTGGGACATTCTCTTTACATATCAACTGTGAGAAAGTGTGAAGGATACATGGAGCATTGGAGGTAGGTAGTTATTGACAACAAATCTAAAAGAGTGCTTTTGTCTATGATCCTAGAACTTGTTTGCATGGAAAAAAGGGGGCTTTCTCTTAAGCCTGAAAGTTGCTTGCTATGTACCAAAGAATGTATTAACAATGAGCACCTGTGGGGACAAGAAGAGCTTAGGCCAGCTCCCAGTCCAACAAATTAATTACACGAAAGAGCTTGACTCAGTTGCCTCCTCAGTGACGTCATGCTTGCAAACAGGGCAGAGCTTTGAGTAGTCAAGTAACCACTTTGCACCGCAAGTCTGATGGAATTCATGGCGGCATGGTAGTTTTAGAAGCATCTCATCATCCTCGTACTTTCCCTGGCAGATGACACACACCCTAAAATACCCAGAACACCCCAGCCACAAAATTGAGTGCTGACTTGATCCTCAGAAAACTTCAAAGCATAAGGCAAGTTTTGATAACCACACTTGGAAATTTCTCAAACAAACTTTGCTCACAGAAGATCAAAGATACTGCATGCTAGCATAACCCTTTTCCAACAAAGGCATAAATTCTTACTCTAAGGTCTGGTCAGGACCCACTGGTTCCTGTTTAACGAAGGTGTAGACAGGCAGTGAATTGACCAATGCTGAAGATGCTACACAGCGGACATCCTCCAGTTGCACGAGACTCTGCAAGGCCAAAAGTGAAATCATTTCAACCCATTGCATCAAACTCAAGGTCATTCATACCACTGATATAAGGAATTTGCAACAGAGAATCACAAACACAACTCTGTGAATTGGATTCCACACACCTCATAGGTCATGTCAGTGATGAAAGGTGCTTGTGTTCTTCCATTCACGCCAACAGCACCTGAGTCTGAAAGTGAGAGAGATAACGCTGTTACAATTGAACACCCACCAAGGCACATAAAATCAGATGGCAAGCCAAATGGATCTGCAATTACCAAGCAAAAACCAACATTGTAATGGACTAAATTTTGTGTTGCCTATAGCTGGGACCCACAAAGACTAATGCACAGATTACCTTTGAGACCCATGCCTGCCTCTCAACACAATGTCAGCTTTAAAGCACCAGCAATATCTTCTCAGGCCCCTGCCCAAAGTCTCCCAATATCTCTGGGGGGTATGAACTTAACATTACCCAATGCGACGTCTAGCTCCAAATCATTGGGATGGGATGACAATGCAGTCTCAGATACACCATCTGCAAGGCCATCCAAGTACTTCTCCAAGTCATCTCTTGCAGAGTTTCGTCGCGAGGATCGCCGGGCGCGCCTTCGGTTACTTGCACGGCTAGGGGCAACCACAGTGATATCCCCATCCTCATTATCATTCAGGTATTGTCCTCTATCCTGGTTATCAATCAGATACTGTCCCCAGCGCTGCTGCTCTATTCTGCGTTGCTCTGCTGCTGCTCGCCTCCGTCTACCTGTCAACAAGAAACAAAGGTCACCAAAGAAATATGGGTACAGAATGTGAACAAAAAACTCCCAGTCTCATCACTCTATTACCATGCATCCCTTGAAGAAGACAATCCTGTTCCAAAGAGCAGGGGGTTGAGGAGTGTCAAAATGTCACAACTACCTGCAGAAATGAGTGCAATTTTGCAGTTTGGTGAGGAAACTTCTTGGCATAACAGATGCACACAACTAATATATCTGAAGTTGAGAATTTGTTGAAACTGTACCTTTACCAGCTGATCGCTCACTCCTTGGGTCTTCCAGAGCCTCTATATCTGGACAAACAAGTGATCTCCATGTAAGCTCCAACTGCATTAGAGAGATGATTGCCTCCAACAGACAGAAAGATATCCTCATTTGCTAGCAATAAACCAATTCATCCAATCAAGAAACTCAAGAATGTTGCATTGCCTACATATTTGAAGATTGAACTCCACAGAGAAAAATTTTGGAACTAGAAAACACTGACTCCCAGAATATACCATGTTGAATTGCATTTTGTTCCCTGCGGCTTGCAGGTGCAGGTACTGCAGTGGTTGTGATGCTCATAGTTTGGTGTCAATGACTGCTGTTTAGGCTCAGGCTATCAGCCCAGAGCCCTGCCACTCACACTACTTCTCTTCACACCAGATCAGTTGAGTTGAACACTATGTGCTGCAGCCTCAGAATCTCTCTTGAAATGATGTCAGAGACTGGTAGCCAAGAACTCCACTCAAGCCCCACAAAAACACGCTCTTCTTCTGCCTTCTTCTGCAATCACAAAACTCTGCAAGACCATGAAAAACACAGAAGATCAGATCCAATGCCACCCATCACTCAAATGCTTCTTCCATCTCCAACCCAACCCATCCCCCAAAAAGACTGTAATGTACATCTATGGATTGCAAACAAAATTTGCACCATGATCATATACTTGATAAGCATATTGGTAAGAATTTTTCTGATGCCAGTCTTCAGAATCACATTAGATCATGCCATCCTTCCAATAATTTCAACTGCATCTTTCTGATTTCCAAATGCTCCACATGTATTACAGCAACAACATAGCTCCAATTGCTTGACAAAAGACATTACTGTTTTCCAAGTGATTTCAAGGACATGATCCGGTCAAACTTTCCTCAATCTTTCATCCCAATCAAGCAGGGCAAGAAAAATCAAGCAAAGACTTCGTGTGAATAGTTGTATACAAAGGAAGCCCTCCACACAAAGTCCAATGTCCCATGGCTGCTTACCAGGTCGAAAATAACAAAATCCACAGAAATTACAAAACAGTTACAAGTTCTCCCACATCCAAAACAGAAAAAAAGAGTCCTTTTCAGGGGAATTATAGAGAATTGAACCTCATCCTCAAGAACAAGTCATAGCTTTCTCGTTTTTTTCCTAATTCAAACTATGAAAAAGAGGCAAAAACAGCCTGTGACTAGCGCTATCCAAAGAAAAACATTCCACAAGGCGCAATGTACCCTGGATGCTTACCGAATCCAGATCAATAGAACTCACGAAAACTTTATAAAAACAAAAAACGGTCGCGATTTCTTCCACAATCCGGAACGGCAACAAGAGTCCTTCCCAGATGAATTGCAGCGAATCAAACCTTCTCAAGACTAGTTCTATCCTTTCTCCGCGACAAAGAGTCTGAGACATTGCCTTGCAGACGGGGAAAAAAACCGTAGGAAACAACAAAGAAATCTCTGACTGGCGCGATGGAAAGCAAAGATTACGCAAAGTCCAATTTACAGTCAGCGCTTACTAAAGCCAAATAGCGTTGTCCAACGGAAAAACCGCACAACGGTTCTCTACGAAACATCAGCAATAAGAAGATTATCTCTTCTCGACAGAAGAATAACAACCAGACCTCCTCAAGAACAACATTTCTCTCTCTCTCTCTCTCTCTCTCTCTCTCTCTCTCTTCTGCTACAAGTCTCCTCCTAAGAAACAAGCAAGTTGCAGCCTAATCTTCTTTCTCGCCCTCTGTGATTTTCCCTCCAATACTTCCTGAAGGAAAATCAAGAATCATACTTCAGCAACAATAACCCCACCCTAGGGAAGTGGGGGGGAAAAGAAGAAGAAGAAGAAGAAGAAACGCACAAAAAAACAAACAACAATACAAGAAAGTGTTTGAGGTATACCGTCCGGATAGACGAAGAACAAGACGAGTTTCAAACAAAAATCGAAGCCCGCTCTGCGTCTATCTATCTCGTTTGTCTCTCTGTCTCTCTCGCTATTTGTCTGTCAGTGTGATGTCTCTCGCTTCTTCCTGCCTAAAAAATTCCTCCGGGCCACTTACAGCAAAAGATTTGCCGCTGTTTTCTCCACTCCACGCACCAAAGCTGCTGATCTGTTCAAAGTCCGTCTTGCCCGTCTCGATCTGTCTGTCTGTTTCTGGATCTCTACCTTTCTTTCTCGCGATCTGTCTCTCGTTCTCTGCCTCTCTGCCTCTCTCTCTCTCTCTCTCTCTCGCTCCCCGTGTCTGTCCGAAAACAGTGCAGTGCAAACCAACGAAAGCGAACAAGAGCAGTCGCAAACGAGGAACTGGCTACGCACGGACGGTAACTCGTAACTTCGCAAGAAATTTACCAGACATAGACTAATTTTATTTTACCCCCCAAAACTGTTTATTACTTTTTTCCTTTTTTTTAATCTTTAATTACGGCGCAAGACAACGACTAAACAACGACAACCGGAACAGGGGGCAGCAGTAAACACAACTGACCGAATTGCCGCGTGGCAAATCACCACCAATCATACAGCTGCACGTCATCAAAAACAGTGAGTCACGACTGAAGTGGCGTGATAAGACTCGTCCATATCGACGCTTAGTGTTCATACATGTCCACGTCATCTAAACTCTGTGGTTTTTTTTTGAAAAAAAAAAGAACCAGCAAACACGTTTTCATCCCTTGTACATTACTAGTTACTCATTACGAATTTCATCCATCCTACTACTAAGTTACTAGTTACTAGTTACCAGTTACTAGACTAGGCTAAGGTGGGGCTATTATATTAGCTCCGGCTGTTGTAGGTACATTATGGAATATGCCGTGGGTTTCGGCCCCGGATGACGGGCGATAGGCGGTTTCCCTGTGACCCGGACCCAGTAGTGTGTTTTGTGCGGTGCTGAAACGCGCGCAGTTCACAGACTGAAAAAGGGAATCGTATGGTACCTACTCTGGTTTTTTTTTTTTTTTTTTTTTTTTTTTTTTTTTTTTTTTTTTTTTTGTGTGTTGATTATATATTTTTGCTTTTTTTTTTTTTTTTTTTTTTCATTATTCTTCCTTTTTTTCCTTCCTTTTTTTTTT
>Ga0116230_10001734_pt1 | contig 20865 bp, 20 predicted proteins | sample S1TSphfallax_3_FD_88678 | JGI IMG/M metagenome (GOLD analysis project Ga0116230, IMG submission 88678) | Host-associated microbial communities from peat moss isolated from Minnesota, USA - S1T2_Fd - Sphagnum fallax MG | ecosystem: Host-associated > Plants > Peat moss > Unclassified | place... | reverse complement strand
GAAACCGTCCCCCGCCTCTACCGCGTCGCCAAGTCCGGCGGCCGCTATGAGCGCTCGCTCGAGTTCCTCGCCGAGGCCAAGCGCGAAGCGAAGGAAGAAGCTAAGGAACTCGTAACCAAGACCGGCATCATCGTCGGCATGGGCGAGGAGATGCATGAGCTGCTCGCGGTCTTCCGCGACCTCGCCGACCGCAAGGTCGACATCCTGACCATCGGCCAGTACCTCCGCCCCTCGCGCGACCACCTGCCGATGGCACGCTTCTATACACCGGAGGAGTTCGCCTTCCTCAAGCATGAAGCGATGCAGATGGGATTCAAGCACGTCGAAAGCGGCCCGCTGGTGCGCAGCAGCTACCACGCACACGAGCAGGCCCAGAGCACCGGATTGGCGTAGACCTAGTCGTCCGCAGCCATCCGCTCAGCCCGCGCGACCTCCACCATCGTGGAATAAAACGTCGCTCCGCCGCCGAGGTCGGTGAGCCGCTGGCTGGTGAGCGCATTCACGTTTGTGCCGCCGGCCGAGAGCTTCTGCCAGTCCAGCCGCGCGGCCACCACGCCCGCGCCGATCGACTCGCCCACGCGCGCGGTCAGCTCGATGTGGCCGCGGTCGTTCCACACCGTCACCGCGTCGCCGGAGTGCAGCCCGCGCGCCGCGGCGTCGTCGCGATGCATCTCCAGCACGCCGTCGGTTCGGCGCTCCATCTGCCGATGGACGGCGAGGTTGGCGAAGGTCGTGTTCATGTAGTTGTCCGCCTTGCGCGGCAGAAACTCCAGCGGATACGCCGCGCCGCCCGCGCCGCCGCGCGACTCCACCGGCGGCGTGAACACGGGCACCGGCGTCAGCTCGCCGCGTCCGCTGGGCGTGCGGAACCACGCTGCGGTGCTGAAGGGCAGCGCGTTTGCCTGGAAGGCAGGTGGCACTTCAAGCGCCACATGCCCCTCGGCCTGCAGCCGCTCCATCGTCACGCCCTGCATCCACGATGCAGTAGAACGCGTCGTATCGAGCGCCTGCGCGATCAGCTCCGGCTCGCCGTCGGCAAACGCAGGCTCGCCAGGAAACATGCGCCGGCCCAGCTCGGCGAAGAGCCACACGTTGCTGCGCGCCTCGCCCAGCGGAGCGATGGCCTGCTGGGAGAGCTGCACAAAGCGGTGGCCGTAGGCACCCATCAGCTCGCTGTGTTCGAGGAACGTCGTCGCCGGCAGCACGATGTCCGCATAGTCGGTGGTGTCGGTAAAGAACTGCTCATGCACCACGGTGAAGAGGTCCGCGCGGCGCAGCCCTTCGAGCACCCTGCCCGAGTCCGGCGCGACTGCCGCGGCGTTGCAGTTGTAGACGAACAGCGCCTGCACCGGCGGCCCATCCAGCTCCGTCAGCGCGTGGCCCAGCCCGTTCATATTCACGACCCGTGCCGGCCGGCCCAGCGGGCTGCGCTGCATCAGCTCCGGCATCTGCAGCCGGGCCTCGTTGAAGTCGAAGGCGCCGCTCATCGAGAGCAGCAGCCCGCCGCCACGGTGTTGCCAGCTCCCGGTCACCAGCGGCAGCATGGCGACCGCGCGCGCCGCGGTGCCGCCGTTCTCGCTGCGCTGGATGCCGTAGTTCATGCGGATCGCCGCGGGCCTTCGCCCGTCGCGGCCGGCGAGCGCGTAGTCGCGCGCCAGCCGCTCGATCGTTGCGGCGGCGATTCCGGTTATCTCGGCGGCGCGCTCCGGCGCGTGGCACGGCCGCAGCGCGTGCTCGCGCAGCTCCTCCCAGCCGGTGGTGCAGGCGCGCAGGTATGCAGCGTCCTCCAGCCCGTCGCGGAAGATCCCATGCAGCATCGCCAGCGCGAGCATCGCGTCGGTGCCGGGCCGCACGGGCAGCCAGTCGTCGGCCAGCCCGGCGGTGCGGGTCTTGTACGGGTCCACCACCACCAGCCGCGCGCCGTTGCGCCGCGCCTGCTCGATGAAGGGCCACAGGTGCACGTTGTTGCCATGGACGTTCGCGCCCCAGGCCAGCACCAGCCCGGCCTCCGCGAAGTGCTCCGGCGCGGTGCCCAGCTTTACGCCGTAGACGCTCTTCAACGCCGCGCCGCCGGCGCTTGCGCAGATGGTACGGTCGAGTTGCGAGGCGCCCAGCCGGTGGAAGAACCGCCGGTCCATGGAGCCATAGCCCAGCTGCCCGATGGTGCCGGCATAGCTGTAGGGCAGCACGCTCTCCGGCCCATGCTCGGTGGCCGCCCGGGCGAGCCGCTCGGCCACCAGCGCCAGCGCCTGCTCCCACCCGATGCGCTCGAAGGCCGCAGCCTCCTGGCCACGCGGCAGCGGCCCCTTGGGCACGCCGGCCCGGCGTCGCATGGGATACAGCAGCCGCTCGGGCGCGTATACCCGGTCCAGATACTTGGCCACCTTGCCGCACAGAAATCCCCGCGTCACCGGGTGCGCCGGGTCGCCCTGCAGCTTCACCGCGCGGCCGGTCGCGGTGTCCACGGTCACCAGCACGCCGCAGCTGTCCGGGCAGTCGTGCGTGCACACGGCGTGGACGGTACGCATGTCGTTTACAGCCTCCGCCTTGGCTTCGCTCGCGCGCATCGCTATATTGTAGGCGTCTGCCACTTGTCGTCGTACGCTCCAGGAGCCCCATGAAATCTACCGCCTTGCTTTGTCTCGCCCTGCTCGTTCCCGTTGCGGCCCGCGCGCAGACGCCCGCGCCACGCCTCGACCCCAGCGCCGCGGCCATCTTCGCCATGCTCAACAAGTCCGCCGACGACTGGAACCGCGGCGACCTCGACGCCTTTGCCGGCAGCTACAAGAACTCCCCGGACATCCTCTTCATGGGTGCGACCATTCGCCACGGCTACGCCGCCATGCTGGCCCGCTACAAGGCCGCCTACCCCACGCCGGCGGCCATGGGCCAGCTCACCTTCACCCAGCTGGAGGTGCAGCCGCTCGACCTCCGCTTCGCCACCGTCACCGGGCGCTACCACCTGGAGCGCACCGCGGCAGGCGGCGGCAACGCGGACGGCTATTACCTGCTGGTCGTGGAGAAGACTCCCACCGGCTGGAAGATCGTCCGCGACGATTCCACGCCGTTGCCTCCGCGCTCCACCACGGAGATCATGGTGCCGCCGCCGCCCGCGGCGGCATCCCACTAGCAGGCTGGGGCGGCGAATGTACGCGGCAGGCCATCCACAGCGTTACCGGGCCCGTATCTTCAAAGCACGGGAGCCATCTATGCTTCGCTTCGGCATTGCCCTTCTACTCTGCTTCCCTCTGGCGCTCGCTGCCGCGCCCGCGCGCGGCCAGGCGCCCGACCAGCTGTTTACCGCGACCCACGAGCAGCTGGACGTCACCAAGGTCCTGCTGGCGCAGCAGGATGCCTGGAACAAGGGCGACCTCAACGCCTACCTGGCCCGCTACAAGGACGCCGCCGACACCATCGCCATCCTCGCGGGCCCGGTGCGCGGCCTCGCCGACATACGCGCCGCCTTCCACACCAACTTCCCCAAGTCGGAGGCCATGGGCAACCTCGAACAGTCCGAGGTCGAGGTCCGCGAGCTGGGCCCGAACTTCGCGCTGGCGATCGGCAAGTACCACCTCAGCCGCAGCAAGAAGTACGGCGGCGAGACGGAAGGTACCTTCACCGATGTCTTCGAGAAGACCGACAAAGGCTGGCTGGTAATCTTCAGCCAGACGAGTTGACGGCGGGACCTTGTCCTCTTGAGCGCAGCTCTCTTGTCATCCTGGGCGCAGCGAAGGATGACAATTTCTATAAAGCGACTGCGCACTCGCTTGCCAACGATGAACACACCTAGCCCTATGCTCCGCGCCCACAACCTGACGAAGCTCTACGGCGCCACACGCGTGCTGGACGGCGTCTCGCTGACGCTCGATCGCGGCGAGACGCTGGGGCTGGTCGGCGAGTCCGGCTCGGGCAAATCCACGCTCGCGCGCGTGCTGCTGCGGCTTATCGAACCGACCTCCGGCAGCCTCAGCTATACCCCGGTCGCCGACGCCACCACGGCCGATGACGTCACCCAGCCCGCGCGCACGCTGGATCTGCTGCGCCTGCCGCCGGCCCGTCTGCGCCGGTTGCGCCGGTCGCTCGCCATCGTCTTTCAGGACCCCTACGCCGCGCTCGACCCCCGCATGACGGTGCGTGAGGTGCTCAGCGAGCCCTTCGCGGTCCACCGCGAGTCGCCGCCCGAAGGCGTGGCCGCGCGGCTGAACGCTCTGCTGGCCGAGGTCGGCCTGGAGCCCTCGGCGCTGGGCCGCTACCCGCACCAGTTTTCAGGCGGGCAGCGGCAGCGCATCAACATCGCCCGCGCGCTCGCCCTGCGGCCGGAGCTGCTGGTGCTCGATGAGCCGGTCAGCGCGCTCGATGTCTCTGTCGGCGCGCAGGTCATCAACCTGCTGCGCGACCTGCAGACGCGCCATGGCCTTACCTGCCTGTTTATCTCGCACTCCATGCCGCTGGTGCGCTACCTGTGCGACCGCGTGGCCGTGCTGCAGCACGGCCGCATCGTGGAAACCGGCAGCTGGCGCGAGGTGTGCGACCACCCCACGCACGCCTACACGCAGCAACTGATTGCGGCTACGCCGGAGCTCCCCACCGTCTCGGCCTAGATCGATCAACTTGCTGCTTTAGGCCGCGCCCCAGCGCTTGAAGACCAGCGAGCCGTTGGTGCCGCCGAAGCCGAACGAGTTCGACAGCGCGTAGTCGATCTTCGCCGCCTGGGGCTGGTTGGGGACGTAGTTCAGCCGGCAGGCCGGGTCGACGTTCTCCAGGTTCATCGTCGGCGGGGCGATCTGGTGCAGCATCGCCAGGATGGTGATGCCGGCCTCCAGCCCGCCGGCGCCGCCCAGCAGGTGCCCGGTCATGCTCTTGGTGCTGCTGACCAGCAGTGTGTGGTTGCGCGCGCGCTCGCCGAAGACGTTCTCGATGGCTTGGGACTCGAGCGCGTCGCCCAGCGGCGTCGAGGTGGCGTGCGCGTTGACGTAATCGATCTTGTCGGCGGAGATGCCGGCTACCTTCAGGGCTGCGTTCATCGCGCGCCGGCAGCCTTCGCCTTCGGGCGCCATGCCGGTCATGTGGAAGGCGTCGCCGCTCATGCCGTAGCCGATGACCTCGGCGAGGATCGTCGCGCCGCGCGCCTCGGCGAACGCCAGCTCCTCCAGGATCAGGATGCCTGCGCCTTCGCCGCAAACAAATCCGTCGCGGTCCTTGTCGAAGGGCCGGCAGGCGTGGATGGGGTCGTCGTTGCGGGTGGAGAGGGCCTTCATGGCGGCGAAGCCGCCCACCGAGAGCGGGGTGATGGCCGCCTCGGCGCCGCCGGCGATCATCACGTCCGCGTCGCCCCGCTCGATGATGCGGAAGGCGTCGCCGATGGAGTGCGCCGAACTGGTGCAGGCGGTCGCGGTGGCCTCATTGGGCCCGCGCGCGCCGTACTTGATGGAGACGTGCCCGGCGGCCAGGTTGATGATCGAGGCCGGAATGAAGAACGGCGAGATCTTGCGCGGGCCGCCGTTCATCAGCGCGGTGTGCTCGCGCTCGATCACGTCGAAGCCGCCGATGCCGCTGCCGATGTGGACGCCCACGCGGTCGGTGTTCTCCGGTGTCACCACCAGGCCGCTCTGCTGCATCGCCTCGGCCGCCGCGGCCATGGCGAAGTGGATGAAGCGGCCCATCTTGCGGGCCTCCTTCTTTTCCACGAACAGGTGCGGGTCGAAGTCCTTCACCTCGGCGGCAAACCGCACCGAGTGGCCGGTCAGGTCATAGGCCGTGATCTCGGCCATCCCGCTGCGGCCCGCGAGCAGCCCCTCCCACACCTGAGGAGCGGTGTTGCCCACCCCGCATATCAGGCCCATGCCCGTCACCACGACACGTCGCTGCTGCATTCGTTTACTTGCCCTTCTGGTGCTTTTCGATGTAATCGGTCGCGTCCTTGACCGTCTTGATCTTCTCCGCGTCTTCGTCGGGGATCTGGATGTCGAACGCCTCTTCGAACTGCATGACCAGTTCGACCACGTCGAGCGAGTCCGCTCCGAGGTCCTCCTGGAAGCTTGCGCCGGGGGTCACCTCGGCCTCGTCCACCTGAAGCTGCTCGACGATAATTTGCTTCACCTTCTTGTCTACTGCGACCATGTTGCGTTCTCCTAAAAAATCTGTGTGGGCATTGCGGTTTGGGCGAAGGGCGGTCCTTGCGGCTGGCCCTTCGGTACGACTGCCCCAGTGTGAAAGCATACCGGCGCGTCCCCTCAGTGTAAAGAAAGGCCGCCCCTTAAGCCGATCGATGGGCCCGATCCCTTGGCCCGATCTGGATACTTTGCCGGGCAGGGCATTAGCATAGGAAGACCTTCACCGAAAGAAGAGCGCGGGGCGGCAAACCACGCAATGGAGCTGGAAGTGGCGAAAACCGGGATCAGAAGCTGCCAGCACTGCCACGAGGCCCAGATGCGGAGGATCAACCGCGTCGGCTTGCTGCAGCGGTATGTGCTGACCTACTTCGGCTACTTCCCCTGGGAGTGCGTACTGTGCCGCCGCCGGGTCTTCCTGCGCGACAACGGGCAGAAGGCTTCGCAGCGGGCTACGGGCTGAGGGGGCAGGGTCCTTCTCGCGGAGAGAAAACACCCAGTCTTCAAAGCGAAGACAGGGCGTAGACTAGCGGGATGCAGACCAGCGTCTTTTTTTTGTTTGTCGTTGCTGCGGCCATCGGCCTGCTGGTGGGTTGGATGCTACGCGGCCAGAGGGGTTCGGCAGAGCTTCAGATCAAGGCAGCTTTGCTGGGGCAGGCGCAGCAGCAGTTGGATGAGGCGCAGCGGCAATTGGCAGCCGAGCGCGACGCCGCGCAGGTTGCGCGCGAGACGAACGCAGCTTTGCAGGCCCGGCTAGATGCGGAGCAGCGAGCTGGGGTTGAAAAGGTGGCGGCGTTACAGGAGTTTGAGGGCAAGGTGAAGGCGACGTTCGAGTCGTTGGCCGTGAGCGCACTGGATGCGAATTCGCAGCGGCTGGCAGACCGGCACCGTGCCGAACTGGAGGCACAGCAGAGCCAGGCGAAGAACGATCTGGCCGCCAAAGAAGCCTCCATCGCGAGCCTGCTGGGGCCGATGCGCGAGTCGCTGCAGGAACTATCCAGGCACAGCCAGAAGCTCGAGGTGCAGCGCGAGGGGGCGTATCAGGCCATTCTGACCGAGGTCAAGAATATTCAGCAGTCTCACTCGGACCTGCGCCAGGAGACCACGCAGCTGGTCAATGCGCTGCGCGCCCCCAAGGTGCGCGGTAACTGGGGCGAGATGCAGCTACGCCGCTGCGTGGAGCACGCGGGCATGGTGGAGTATGCGTCGTTCGAGGTGGAGAAGTTTGTGCGCGGCGAGGACAGCTCGGTGCGGCCGGATTTGGTGGTGCGCTTACCCAATGAGCGCTGCATCGTGATCGATGCCAAGACGCCGCTCGATGCGTTTTTGAATGCGGGTGCGTGCGAGGATGAGGTGGAGCGGCAGAAGTTTCTGGCAGAACATGCCTCGGCGGTACGGAACCACCTGGATAGCCTCGCGTCGAAGGCCTACTGGAATCGATTCAAGGAATCGCCGGACTTCGTTGTGTGCTTTCTGCCCAGCGAGGTGCTGTTCAGCGCGGCGTTGGAGTTCGATCCCTCTCTGCTGGAGTACAGCGCGACCAGCAAGGTACTACTGGCCACGCCGACAACCCTGATCGCTCTGCTGAAGGCGGTGGCCTATGGATGGCAGCAGGCACAAACGGCGAGAGACGCCGACCTGATCCGTGAGGTCGCAACCAAACTCTACAAGAAGTTTGCGGGGCTGCATGATTCGCTGCTTAGCCTGGGCAGCGCACTGGAGAGGGCTGGGGCAGAGTACAACGACGTGATCAATAAGGCCGAGGGTCATGGCGGACTCTTCTCGATTGCCCGTAACCTGCGCGGCTTGAAGATTGGCGAGAAGGATCTGGCGGAGAGCAAGGTGGTGGAGTTCCTGCCCAAGACCATGCAGCATGATGACTGGCAGCCGGGGCTTGCGATCGCTGCTTCAGGAGAGCAGGCCGAGGATGCGGATGCGGCCAACTAGGCCGCATTGGTGTTGTTGTAGGAACTAAGGAAGCTCCGATTGAGTCACCATAACCGAAGCGTCCGTCCCTCCGGGGCTAAAGCCCAGTGTTTGCGGGCCTTCTACGGCGGGGCTGAAGCCCCGCCCCTTCAAAGCATGACTAGCTGAAGGCACTTCCTTTTAAAGCATAACTTGTACATAGGTTTGCCAGGTGATTGAATGGGACAAGAGCATCCTGCTCGCCAAGGTTCCCACGCGTGCGTCCAATGTCCATGTCCCGATTCGCCTCGCCTGCTGTCCTGTCGCTCGCACTCTTGTCGCTGGCCGCGGCCGCCGCTCCGGCGCAGACCTCGGTCCCGCCCAACCAGGTGACGCCGTTCACCGACACCTCCATGCTCAAGCCGCCGCCGGGGGTGAAGGTGGCCATCATCGAGTGGGAGGACCTGGAGTGCCCGGCCTGCGCGCGCGCCTTCCCCATCGTCCATCAGGCGATGGACCGCTACCATGTGCCGCTGGTCCGCCACGACTTCCAGATTCCCGGCCACGTCTGGAGCCATGAGGCCTCCATCTACGCGCGCTACCTGCAGGACAAGGTCTCGCCGGAGCTGGCCACCGACTACCGCCGTCAGGTCTTCGCCTCGCAGTTCCGCATCGCCAGCAAGGACGACCTGAAGCAGTTCACGCAGCAGTTCTTCTCCGCCCACGGCAAGCAGCTGCCCTTCGTCATCGATCCGACCGGCCAGTTCGAGCGCGAGGTGACCGCTGACCACAACCTCGGCGATAAGCTCGGCCTGCGCGAGACCCCCACCATCGTCGTGGTCACGCCGAAGGGCTGGATCCAGGTGAAGGACGTGATGGACCTCTACCAGGCGCTCGACCAGGCCGAGGCGATGGCTGGCTCCTCCTCGGCGGGGGCTGTCCACCACAGCAAGTAGCTGGGACAGGGTTCAGAAGGCGAGCGGCACTCTGGCAGTCGCTCAGCCAGAACCACTGAGCTGTACCCCTTTAGCTGGGCCATGCCGTCAGCGCGAGCTCGGCGGCTGCGCTGAGTTGTTCGCGGCTGCGGCCACCGGTCGCCTGCACTGCGAGGCCGTTCATCAGGCTCACCAGAAAGAGCGTCAGCGCGGGCACATCCGCATCGGCGGGCAGGTCGCCCTCGCGGCGCGCGCGCTCCAGCCGCTCCTGCACCTGCGCCGTGCCGCCGTCGCGCACCGCGGCCATCGCGGCGCGCACCTCGTCGTTGCCGGAAGCGGCGACCAGCGCGCCCTGCACCCAGAGGCATCCGGCGGGCTGCGCTGGGTCGGTGGCCGCCGCGACCGCGCCGCGCAGCAGGCCCTCCGCCACCAGCCGCGCGGTGGGCTGGCCCAGCGCGCGGCGCACGTACCGTCCTGGGCCCAGGCCGTAGCGCGCGACCGCCTCGGTGAAGAGCGTGGCCTTATCGCCGAAGGCCGCATACAGGCTGGGCCGGTTGATGCCCATCGCCGCGGTCAGCGCCGTCAGCGACGTGCCCTCATAGCCGTGCCGCCAGAAAACGCGCATCGCGGCCAGCAGGGCCTGCTCGCGGTCGAATGCGCGCGGCCGGCCAACGCGGCGCGGCAGGTCGGGGTAGTGGAGAGATTGGTTAGCGGGTGCCGGGGAGAGGCCCATGCGCCCATTACATCGCGTTTTCTGAGCGCGCGGCGGTAAATCGTACCGTTCGGTAGGGAGTGGTATCTGGGTGGGTTCCTGCGGGGTAATCAACATACAACTTGTCATCCTGAGCGCAGCGAAGGATGACAAGTTGTATGTTGCAGCTATTGGACACAGGACACTATTGGACCCAGCACACTAGGCTTCCTTGGCGTCCACGTACTCCTCGTGCCAGGCGGTCTGGATGGCCTCCAGCAGGCCCTCGTTGGACTTCGCCGGGTCGCCCACGAAGCTGGGGAGCTGCGTCACCCACTTGTGCAGGTCGGTAAAGCGCACGGAGTAGGGGTCGGTGTCGGGAAACATCTCCTGCAGCTGAATCCCAATCTCGAGTGTGTCGGTCCAGTCGATCTCGCGCGGCATCTTCAACCTCCTTCAACCCTGGCCAGTGTACCTAGAGCGCCGCGTCTCTGTATTGCCGTGTCTCAGCTTACAAGCTCGCGGTAGAATCGAGTCAGCATGTCCACGGTCAGCACAGCGCCCCCGGCCACCAGCCAGCCCCCCAGCAAGAGCCAGCCAGCCCCGGCCCGCCGCCGCATGACCGCGCGCCGGCGGCTGATCGCGGCGGCACGCAACGTGCGTGAGCTGGGCTCGATCGCCTCCGCGCTCGCGGGCACATCGCACCCTTACATGGCGCACATCGTGCCCATGCGCCGCTGCAACCTGGCCTGCACCTACTGCAACGAGTTCGACGATGTCTCCGACCCGGTCGATCTGGCCGAGATGCAGCGGCGCGTGGGGCATCTTGGGCGGCTGGGCACCGCGGTGATTACGATCTCGGGCGGCGAGCCGCTGCTGCATCCCGAGCTCGACGATGTGGTCCGCGCGATCCGCAAGACCGGCGCCATCGCCGGCATGATTACCAACGGCTACCTGCTGATGCCGGAGCGCATTGAGCGGCTGAACCGCGCCGGGCTCGACCACATGCAGATCTCCATCGACAACGTGATGCCCGACGAGGTGTCGAAGAAGTCGCTGAAGGTGCTGGACGCGAAGCTGCGCATGCTGGCCGAGCACGCGGACTTCCATGTGAACATCAACTCCGTGGTGGGCGGCGGCATCGCCAACCCGGAGGACGCGCTGACCATCTCCCGGCGCGCGCTGGAGCTGGGCTTCAGCTCGACCATCGGCATCATCCACGATGGCTCCGGGCAGTTACGGCCACTGGGCGAGCGCGAGCGCAGCGTGTGGGACGAGGTGCGGCGCCTAACGCGGCGCAGCTACTCCCGCTTCAACCAATTTCAGGAAGCGATCGCCAACGGCCAGCCCAACGACTGGCGCTGTCGCGCGGGCTCGCGCTATCTGTACATCTGCGAGAGCGGGCTGGTGCATTACTGTTCGCAGCAGCGCGGCTACCCGGGCGTGCCGCTGGCCGAGTACAGCCGCGCCGACGTGCAGCGCGAGTTCACCACGGAGAAGTCCTGCGCGCCCAACTGCACCATCAGCTGCGTGCACCAGGTGAGTTATATCGACCACTGGCGCGCGCCGCAGCACACCCTCGTCACCCCCGGCGCGGGCCACGGCGGCGAGGCCGGCCTGGTGCAGATCCAGTAAGCGAGCGTTCCTGCCCAAACGCGCTCAGCGCATGCCGGCGAACTGCGTCTTGTAGACCAGCATGCCCAGCACGATGACCAGTGCCTGGAAGCTGAGGAAGGTGCGTGTGCTGGGCGTCTCCGGCAGGTCGGCGGTGAAGGTGCGCCACAGCATGCCGAGGCCTACGATGAGGAAGATCCACAGCGTGGTCGGGCCGAACAGGTTGTTGTCGGAGACGGAGAGGCCGAACAGCAGCAGGCAGGTGGCGGCGATCAGCGCGCGCTGCATGCGCGAGAGCGCCAGCGTGGCCTGTGCGCCATCCAGCCCCAGCACCGGCAGCAGGTTGAGGAAGTTGATCCAGCCGCCGACGTAGGTAAGCACGTAGAAGATGGGGATGTGCGTGGCGAGGTAGATCGCCAGGCAGACGCCGGCAGCGGCGAGCCCGAAGACCGGGCCGGCCAGGGCGATGGCGGCGAGGTCTTCGCGCGAGACGCCCTGCCCATACCAGCGGACATAGGCGCCGAAGCCAGGCAGAAAGATGGGCATCTCCGCGGTGAGCCCGCGGCGCTTCACCGCGACGTAGTGGCCCAGCTCATGGACAAGCAGGCTGGCGGTAAAGCCCGCGGCGAACTGCCAGCCGTACAGCGCCCAGTAGATACCGAAGAAGGCGAACATCGTCAGCAGGAACTTCAGCTTGAGCAGAACGAACAGGAAGGACTTGACCTTGGCGAGGAAGAACAGCACCGGCGCGAATGGGCCCAGCCGCCGTGTCCAGCGGCTGCGGCTGTCCTGCTCGGCGCGCAGGCGGCTATCCAGCTGGGCGATATGCTGCTCGATGCTGAGGGCCTGCTGGGCGTCGCTGGGCAGCCAGGCCAGGGTGGCGCGCCAGCGGTCGCGCGCCGCGGCCCATAGCTGCCGCTGCTCCAGCTGCTGGGCGGTGGAGGCGATGAGGTTCAGGTGCTGGCCGTAGGTGAGGGTTTTGCAGTCCGGGCAGGCGAGCGCGCCGTCCGGCAGCCAGTGGCTGCAGCTGGGGCAGCTGTGGACGATCTCCGGGGCTGCGGGTTCGGGGGGTAGAACGGTTGCGGGCATGGGTGGGTTCCGAGGTGGCGCGTACTCTCCATTCTATTGGACGTGCCGGCTGGGACTCCCGATGCGGCCCTGGCCAGGGCCACGGTCTCCGCGCAGGGGGGCATCGCGGAAACTACTGGCATGGCCGAACTTGCACGCCCTATACTCGGGCGTAGACCACGATAGCGGCGCGTCCGCGGGCGCGCATGCATGTCTCCCCGATTTCGCCTCCTGTCTTCGCCCGATGGCCTCCCACCTCCCAATCCGCAAGCAGGTCGCGCCGGAGATTCCGGACAAGCTTTACTTCCGCATCGGCGATGTGGCGCGCCTGTGCGATGTGCCGGCGTACGTGCTGCGCTTCTGGGAGACGGAGTTTCCGCAGCTGAAGCCGAACAAGGGCGGCACCGGGCAGCGCCTCTATCGCCGCCGCGATGTGGAGGTCGCGCTGCGTATCAAGCAACTGCTCTACGACCAGGGCTATACCATCCCCGGCGCGCGGCAGGTGTTCAAGGATGAGCAGCGCCCGCGCGAGTCCGCGGCCCCGCCGGAGATGGGTGGGGTGACGCCGATCACGTCGGTTGCCAGCGAGCGCGGCTACCAGAACGAGCGCGCCGCGCAGAAGCCGGTGCTGGCCGAGCGCCAGCTGCGCGCGCTGCGCGACGAGCTGCGCGCGCTGGCCGAGATGCTCTCCCGCCCCGCCGGCGCGGCGGCGGCCGAGGCCGCGGGTAAGATCAAGCCGATGCGGCCGCGGCTGGTGGAGACGGCCCCCGCCGAAGCCCCCACCGAAACCAAGCACGAGCCGACCGACGTTTCCAGCGCGCAGGAAGACGGCAGCGCGGCGCGCGAACAGCCCGGCCTGTTCCCGGACGCATGACCATGGCCGCTGCAGAGATTCCCGATACCGCGCCGGCGGCCACGGGCGCGACCGGCGCAACGCCGACCGGAGTGCGGACGCATACCGCCGGCTCGGCGACGATGCTGCTGATGGGCAGCGCTCTGCTCTCCGGCCTGCTCGGCCTGGTGCGCATCAAGTACATCAACTACCTGTTCGGCGCGGGCACGGCGCAGGACGCCTACCGCGCCGCCTTCAAGCTGCCCGACCTGCTGGCCTACTTCCTGATCGGCGGCGCCGCGTCCATCTCGCTGGTGACGGTGCTGAACCGCTATCGCGAGGCCGGCGATGAGCAGGGCGCGGACCGCGCGCTCTCGGTGATCCTTTCCACCATGCTGGTGGTGCTGGGCGTGGGCGCGGTGCTGGCGGAGATCTTCGCGCCGCAGTTCGTCTGGCTGGCCAATGAGGGCTTTCGCACCGACCCCGCCAAGGCCGCGCTGTGTACCGCGATGACCCGCATCATCCTGCCCGCGCAGTTGTTCCTGTTCATCGGCTCGGTGATGGGCTCGCGCCTGCAGGTGCGCAAGATCTTTCTCTACCAGGCGTTCACGCCGCTGATCTACAACCTCGGCATTTTGGGCGGCGCGGTACTGCTGCACCGGCGCATGGGGGTCGCGTCGCTGGCCATTGGAGTGCTGGTGGGCATGCTGCTGGGTTCGGCGGTGCTGAACTGGATCGGTGCCTTCCGCACCGGCTTCCACTACCGCTGGAGCTGGTCGAACGTGGCCTTCCGCGACCCCGCGTTTCTGGAGTGGCTGGGCCTTTCGCTGCCGCTGATGATCGGGGTCTCGCTGGTGATGTTCGACGGCATCTTTTTGAACTACTTCGCCTCGCTGACGGTGGGCGGCATTACGCTGATCGGCAATGCGAAGGACCTCTTCAACGCGCCGTTCAATGTAATCGGGCCGGCGGCGGGGGCGGCATCGCTGCCGTTCTTCGCATCGCTGTACCAGCAGGGCCGGCGCGAGGCCTTCTCGGCGGCGGTGGGCTCGGCGGTGACGCGGCTGTTCGCGGTGGGGCTGCTGGTTTCGGCGTGGATGATCGCGGTGGCACCGTGGCTGATGGACCTGTTCCGTGGCGGCCGCTTCAACCGCGCCGACGCCGCCGGCACCACGCAGCTGTTCAGCGTGCTCGCGCTGACGCTGGCCGTGTGGGCGGTGCAGGGCATCTACGCGCGCGCCTTCTACGCCGCCAGCGACACGCGCACGCCGGCGATCACCGGCACGGCAATCACGGTGCTCTCCGCGCCGATGTACTGGGCGCTCTTCCATGCCTACGGACTGTTGGGGCTGGCGCTGGCGAGCGACCTGGGCATCGTGGCGCAGACCGCGTGCCTGGCGCTGCTGCTGCAGCGCAAGCGGCTGGTGCGCTTCGCCGACCTCGAGTTCGGCGAGCTGGGCCGCGCGCTGCTGGGCGCCGGCGTGGGATATGTCGCGGCGATGTTCGCGGTGCTGTGGCTGGTGGAGGTGATGCCGCCGGTGACGACCCATCGCAGCGATGCGCTGGTGATCCTCACCGGCACCGTGGCCTGGGCGCTGGCGGCGCTGGCGGTCCTGCGGGCCACCGGCTCCACGCTGCCGGGCATGCTGCTGCGGCGACGGGCAGCGGTCGCTGTGCCTGCGGTGAGACAGAACCCCGCGGCGTAAACAGTTCTACGCACTTTGCGTCGAGCCTTGTCAGTTATAGAGCAGGCGCTTGGCCGATTTGACGACGCGGCCGAGCACCACCGAGCGCTCGTTCATGCGCGTCAGCGTGAGCCGCGCCTTTTTGAGCAGCGGTGCGGGGACCACCGCCACCAGGCCCAGGCCCATATTGAAGTGCGCGAACATGTCGTCGTGGGAGAGTTCGCCGATCTTCTGCAGGTGCGCGTAGAGCGGGGGCGGCTCCCAGGCGTTAAGGTCGATCTGCGCGCCCAGGCCACGCGGCAGGATGCGCGGCAGGTCGCCGGCCAGGCCGCCGCCGGAGATGTGGGCGAGCCCGCTGACGACCTCGGCCTGGATGAGCTTGCGGATGGGCGCAAGGTAGCTGCGGTGTGGCCGCATGAGCGCGCCGCCGACCTTTTCGCCGAGCTGGTTGACGTACTGCTGCGGGCTGTAGCCGGCGGTCTGGAAGAGCAGCTGCTGGGCGAGGTCGAAGCCGGAGGCGTGCAGGCCGTTGGCGGGCAGCGCGAGCAGGCAGTCGCCCTCCTGGATGCGGTCGCCGGTGATGAGCCGCGGCCGGCTGACCACACCGGTGAGGAAGCCGGCGAGCTCGAACTGCCCCGGCCCATACAACGAGGGCGTCTCGCTGGTCTCGCCGCCGAGCAGGGCGCAGCCGTTGGCCTTGCAGGCATCGACCAGGCCGGCGATGATCTGCTGCACCAGCGCGGCATCCAGCTGGCCGGTGGCGAGGAAGTCAAGGAAGAAGAGCGGCAGCGCTCCCTGCACGGCGACGTCGTTGACGCAGTGGTTCACCAGGTCTCCACCGATGGCGCCGTGCAGGCCGAGCTGGACGGCGAGCTGCAGCTTGACGCCGACGCCGTCGGTGGAGGCCACCAGCACCGGGTCGGGGAAGCGCTCGGCGTCCAGCGCGAACAGACCGGCGGTGAGGCCGATCTCGGAGAGGACGTGCTTGTTGAAGGTGCGGCGGGCGAGGCCCTTGATGCGGTCGTTGGCCAGCGCGGCGCGGCCGCGCGGGGTCGCCAGCTCGGGGTCGAGCACCGGCTCGGCCGCGGGTAGCGACTTGAGCGGAGGCGGCCGGTAAGCCGGCGGCGCGGGCGGCTTCAGCGGCTGGCGCAGCGGCGGCCGCTTGATCGCGTTGGGGGCCGGTGTATCGGATTCTGTCGAGCCGTCCGGCTCGGCCAGGGGGTTGCCCGGCTCGGGAAGGGGTCTGGCCAAGGATCGGGTCTCCCATGAAACGGATTTTGCGCCGATGCGGGCAAGTCTATCAGCGGCTTTCTATACTGACTGTTATGGCACAAGAGCATGCGGCTGTGGATTTGCGGAAGCACGAACGGGTGGGTACGCGGTCGGCCGCGCTGCAGGCGCGGGCGGAGCGTCTGCTGCCCGGCGGCGTGGATTCGCCGGTGCGCGCCTTCGCGGCGGTCGGCGGGCATCCGCCGTTTGTGGAGAGCGCCGCCGGGGCATGGCTTACCGACGTGGACGGCAACCGTTACGTGGACATGTTCGGCAGCTGGGGGCCGATGCTGCTGGGCCATGCCTATCCAACGGTGGTGGAGGCCATCCAGCGCGCGGCGGAGAAGAGCGCATCGTTCGGCGCGAGCACCGCGGCGGAGGGCGACCTGGCCGAGCTGGCGCAGCGGTGCTTTCCTTCGCTGGAGCGGCTGAGGTTTGTCAGCTCGGGCACGGAGGCCTGCATGTCGGCGGTCCGGCTGGCGCGGGGGTTCACCGGGCGGCCGTTTGTGGTGAAGTTCGAGGGCTGCTACCACGGCCATGCCGACGCGCTGCTGGTCAAGGCGGGCTCGGGCGTGGCGACGCTGGGGATTCCGGGCTCGGCCGGGGTGCCGGCGGAGACGGCGATGCATACGCTGGCGCTGCCCTACAACGACCTCGGCGCGGTGGAGGCGGCGTTTGCCGCGCGGCCGGGGCAGATCGCCTGCGTAATCGTGGAGCCGGTGGTGGGCAATGCGGGGACGATCCCGCCGCGGCCCGGCTACCTGGAGGGCCTGCGCGCGATCACGCGGCGGGAGGGCGCGCTGCTGATCTTCGATGAGGTGATGACGGGCTTTCGCCTGTCGCCGGGCGGGGCGCAGCAGCTCTACGGCATGGCCTCGGGCGAGCTTGCGCCGGACCTGACGACGCTGGGCAAGATCCTCGGTGGCGGCCTGCCTTGCGGCGCGTTCGGCGGCCGGCGCGAGGTGATGGAACGGCTCGCGCCGCTGGGCCCGGTGTATCAGGCAGGCACGCTGAGCGGCAATCCGCTGGCGATGGCGGCGGGCATCGCGACGCTCACCGCGATTCTGGAGCGCAAGGATACTTTGTATGCGCAGCTGGACAAGACCACGGCGGCGATGGCCGCGGGTGTGGCGGAGCTCGCCGCGGAGCACGGCGTGGGGATGACGGTGAACCGCGTGGGCAGCATGGTCACGTGGTTCTTTACGCCGGAGCCGGTGGTGGACTTCGCCACGGCCAGCCGGTCGGACACGGCGGCGTTCGCTCGCTTCCATCGCGCGATGCTGCAGCGTGGAGTATGGCTGCCGCCGAGCCAGTTCGAGGCGGCCTTTGTGAGCGCGGCGCACGGCGAGGCTGAGGTCGCAGCGGTGCTGGAGGCGGCGCGGGGCGCGATGGATGAGGTGGTGCGGTAGGTACGTCGAAGCTTTGTCATCCTGAGCCGTAGGCGAAGGACCTGCTTTTCCTCGCAGCACCATCCGGTGTCTCGCCGGGTCGTATCCGCCTGTCGTGCCTGCACAAGCGAACAGCAGGTCCTTCGCTACGCTCAGGATGACAATTCCTATACAGATACAAACCACTAGTCGGCATGCGCTATGTGGTGTGCGGTCTGGGCTCCATCCACAGCTTGCCCGCGAGTATCAGCACACCGAGCATCGCGGTACACAGCAGGAAGACGCCGCGGACGCTGGTGACGTTGGCGAGGATGCCGGAGAGCACCAGGCCGGCGATCTGCGCGGAGAAGATGGCGGACATGACGGTCGAGCCCACCCGGCCCATCAACGCGGCCGGGGTCTCCTGCTGGATCAGCGTCTGCGAGGGCACGATGATGCCGGCGGCGGCGAAGCCGATGAGCAGGCAGCTGACGACCGTCGCGGCGACGGTGGGCCACAGCCCCAGCAGCGCGGTGCCGGCGGCGATGCCGCCCAGCCCGCAGTAGACCTGCAGCGTGTTCGACATGCGCTTGGCGAAGGCGTTGAGCGCGTTGACGCCGAACAGCAGGCCGACGCCGATCATCGCGCTGGTCACGCCGAAGGTGCGGGTGGAGGCGTGCAGCGTGTCGCGCACATAGACCGCGATGAGCGGGCCGAAGCAGCCCATCACGAACATGCCCGCGGCCAGCGCGACGATGACAAACAGCAAAGCCGCGTGGTGCAGGATGAAGGCGGCGCCCTCGCGCATGTCTTCGACGATGTGCGCGATGGGATGCGCCGGGGCCTTGGCGGCGCGGTCGCGCCGCGGGGTGAGGATGGCGAGCGAACCGATCAGGCTGGCCGAGGCGAGGAAGCTGACGGTATCGAAGGCGTAGCAGGCCTGGGCGCCGAAGCGCGCCACCAGGAAGGCCGCCGCCGACGGGCCGAGGATGCGCATGATGAACATCACCTGCTGCATCAGCGCGTTGGCGGAGCGGTAGCCGTGCTGCGGCACCGCGCCGCGGATGGCGACGTACTGCGCCGGGCCGAAGAAGCTGGAGATGACGCTGATGGCCGCCAGCACTGCATAGAAGCCGTAGATGTTGTGCACGGCCAGCAGCAGCAGGCAGAGGACGGCGCGCAGCAGGTCGGAGCAGACCAGGGTGGGCTTGACCGGCCAGCGGTCGACGAAGACGCCGCTGATCACGCCCAGCAGCGCGATCGGCAGCAGGTAAGCGATCTGCACGCCGGTGATCTGCTGCGGAGTGGCGTTGAGGTTGAAGGTCATCACGGTGATGACCGCGAACAGCGCCAGGAAGTCGCCGAGCACGCTGACGATCTGCGCGTACCACAGGCGGCGGATGGTGCGGACGCGCAGCACGGCGAGCATGGAGAGCGGCTCGGGGTCGGCCGGCGCGGGCGCGGGGATGGATTCGGGGGTATGGGTGGTATCGAGTGCGTCGCCGAGGCGCGCGTCGAGCTGCGGTTCTTCCGGGGAGAGAAGGGTCTGGTTGCTCATGGGCGTTGGCTATGCGTGTGAGAGGGGGCGCGCTAGTCGGTGAGTTCGACCAGCAGCACCTGCTCGTCGTTGTCGATCTCCCGCAGCTTGACCTCGATGATCTCGCGGCGGCTGGTGGGCACGGTGCGGCCGATGAAGCGGGCTTCGATGGGCAGCTCGCGGTGGCCGCGGTCGATCAGCACGAGTAGCTGCACGCTGCGCGGGCGGCCGTGGTCGAAGAGCGCGTCGAGCGCGGCGCGGATGGTGCGGCCAGTGTAGAGCACATCGTCCATCAGGATGATGTCGCGGCCGTTGACGTCGAAGCCGATATCGGCTTTTTCGACCGTGGGCCGGGGGCCGGCGGTGGAGAGGTCGTCGCGATAGAACCGGATGTCGAGCACGCCGGTCTGCACCGGGGCCTTCTCGATGGTCTCGATGTGCTTGGCGATGCGCTGGGCCAGCGGAACGCCGCGGCGTTTGATGCCGACCAGGCCGAGGTTGGCCGCGCCGTTGGAGCGCTCGACGATCTCATGCGCGAGCCGCACCAGGGTGCGCTCGATCTCGGAGGCCGACATCAGGCGTCCCTTCTCGCGCAGGCGCGGGGTCGGGGCGGCAGGCTGGGTTTCGGACGAGGTCTTGCTCATGGGGATGATGATAGCAGCGGGCCGTGGCGGCTATGCGCTCGGCCGGCCGCGTGAGCGCAGGAAGCCGGCAAAGGCGCCGCCGATGGACGAAAACAGCAGGTAGCCGCAGAGAAACAGCAGGCCGGTGGCGAGCAGCAGGCCGACGCGGAACTCGGGGATGGTGAACAGGGCGAGAAAGTCGTTGACGGCGGCGACCGAGGCCGCTGCCTGGTCGCCCGCCGGCGCGACGCCGGCGAGTTGGGCGTGCAGTTGGGACTGCATCTGGGTCTGCATCTGGTGAAAGGCCGCGGCGACTGGGCCGTCGATCGCCGCCGGTTTGCGCAGCAGGAAGCGGGTGACCAGCATCTGTGCGGTGTTCAGCAGGGTGGTGGCGAGCGCGATGGCCAGGCCGGTGAGCAGCCCCAGCCGCGCACCGAAGCCGGAGGTGATGCGCGTGCGCGGGAAGCGCGCCGCGTAGATGCCCAGGACGACGATGGGCGCGCCGACGATCCAGAAGGCGCTGAGCAGAGCGACGGGCTCGACCACCAGGGTGAGCAGGCCGAGCGCCGCGGCCAGCGCGCCGGCGAGCGCGGCCAGGCGCAGGGCGCCGGCCCAGAGCGGCGAGCTGGAGTCGGAGGCAGGGTCGGAGACTGGGTTGTGGCCGGCCTGCGGCTCGGCTCGGCTTGCGCCTTCGCTGTCGTCTTCGTTCCCGTATGCGGACCCCGAGGCCAGGGGACGGCCGGGAGGAGCCGAGGTCTGCCGGTTCGCCTGCTCACGCAGCTCCTCGGAGATCTGCACCTGGGGCGCGCCGCAGTAGGTGCAGAAGACCAGCGAGGACTCGTCCGGGAGACTGAGGACGGTGCGGCAGCGGGGGCAGAGGTGTTGGGTCACAAGTACTTCAGTGTAGAGGAGAGCCGAGCTCGGCGGGGGTTGTTGGCCGCTACTCGGCGTCCTTGCCGTCATGGGCGGAGAGATGCGAGGGCAGGTCGAGCGCGACCAGCCCGATCCGGGTGCCCCCGTTCTTCGGCTCGATGCTGACGATGTGCTGGTGCTGGGCGGAGCCGGCGCGCAGCTCGAGCTCGTTCCCGCCGGAGTCGTGGGTGCTGATGTGGTTGTGGTCGGCCTCCTGGCAGGTAAGGCCCTCGGCGGTGCGGGTGGGTTGGCCCACGGCGGCGTTGCCGCGGCACTGGAGCACATCGCCGTAGCGGCCGAGGTCCTTGCGATAGAAG
>Ga0116230_10001733_pt1 | contig 20879 bp, 21 predicted proteins | sample S1TSphfallax_3_FD_88678 | JGI IMG/M metagenome (GOLD analysis project Ga0116230, IMG submission 88678) | Host-associated microbial communities from peat moss isolated from Minnesota, USA - S1T2_Fd - Sphagnum fallax MG | ecosystem: Host-associated > Plants > Peat moss > Unclassified | place... | reverse complement strand
CTCTGCTCAAGCGCTTCGATGTCGCTCGCGGCCCCGCGCACGACAATGGCGTCGTCACCCGCCACCCGCACCGTCAGCACAAGGCTCCCGTCGGCGGCCTGGCGCAGATCTCCCTCGATCTTGTGCTCGGACCCCAGAATGTCGCGCAGGGCCCGCCAGACTTCCGTCAGCGAAAGGCCCGTTTCGGGAATCTCCACCTTGATATCGTCGCGCCGGTCGGCCTTCACCTTGTCGGAGCGCGAAATGCTCTCGCTTTCGGCCACGTGGTCGATGGTCGAGATGTGATCCATCAATTCGCCGGCTAGCGCCTCGCCCGTGAGACCCTGCTGGGCCAGGGCCGGCGGCGTCGTGAAGGCCGCGATGACGAAGCCGCGTTCTTCATGCGCCAGCCAGGCCATGACGGCGATGGCTATAACCACCATGAGGCCCACCAGCACGGTGATCGCCTGGAACAGGGCCTTCAGCCGGTCGCTGAACCGCCCCCAGCGCAGGCGCGACAGGATCAGCTCCCGCTGTTCGTGCAGGTGCTCGGTCTGAAGATCGATCAGGCGCGATTGCTTGCGCAGGAAGGCGTCGAACTCGGGATCCGGTCCGCCGCCCGCGCGCGCCATGCGCGCGCCGATCGCCATGGCCGTGGAGGGGCTGATGGCCGCCGGCCCAGTTTCGCCCGGGCCCTCCGGCTCAGGCGCGTCCTTCTCCTCAGCCATCTCGAGCGCCCCTGATCCCGTCTCCGCCGCAGGTGCTCAAGACTTTGTCGACGTTTGGATCGCCAAGAGCCGGGCCTCGCAATCCTTCGCCTTGGCGGCGTTTGAGGCGATAGCGGACGGATTGGACGGCGTGATCGATAAATGTTCGCGGCCGTAGCCCAGCATTGCGTCGGAGATGGCGAGGCGACCGTTTTCGTCGGATCGCAATATTTGGATCGCCGTTAGGCGCCGGTCCAGCGTCTCGGGGGTGCTCGGAAGCCCCAGTCGGGCCGTCAGGGCCGTCGCCAGTTGGTCAAACACCTCAAACTGGTATTGGACCTGCATGGGAACCCAGGTGAACTCCCGCGAATAGATGGCCATGCGCCCTTCGGGGAGATGGTCGGTGATCTGACTGCCCAGCGCGGCCGTGTAGGTCCCCGACGACCAGGCCGCCGCCGGGAACGGGTTATTCGCCGCCCGCATCTCATCGAGTTTGCGCAATGTCGGCGTGTCACCCGCGATGACAGCCGTCTGAAGGGTATCCAGGAAGCCCTTCGTGCAGGGGCCGTATTGTTTGACGAGCAAGGCCCAGCGCAGATCATCGCCCAGTTCCGACGTGATCGCCGCCTCCGTGGCGTGGACCTTGTGGCGCCAGTGGAGGGCCTCAATGACCTGCTCGCCCCCCAGGGCGATGGCGATGCCCGTCACGACGACCAGGATCTCGGAGAGAAACTCCCGCAAGCTGTGGACGGGCTTCGGCTTATGAATGTCCATGGCGTTTCCGGCTGGGCGGCTCCTGCTCCCCTGGTATCAGGCCCATTCATGACGGTGAAGCTTATCTCAGGCGATATGAGGCCGCTCCCGGATCTCTAGGGTCTGCTCATAACCGCGCGCCGTCCCTGCGCAATCCGGCCCGCCAAGGCCTCCGAGGCGAAGGCGGCCGCCACGGCGATGAGGGCGGCGAGGCCGCAGAGAGCGAGGGCGTGGGTTTCCTGGCCGGGGGTCTGGGTCGCCTGATAAATGTCCGCCGGCAGGGTGAGGGTCGCGCCGGGTATGGCGGCGGCGAAGGTTATCGTGGCGCCAAACTCTCCCAAGGCCCGGGCAAAGCCCAGAATGGCGCCGGCGGCGATTCCCGGCGCGGCGAGGGGCGCGGTCACGCGGAAGAAGCGGTTCCATGGGCCGGCCCCTAGGGCCCGGGCGGCGTCCTCGAGATCGGGGTCGATGGCCTCCATAGCCTGGCGGATCGGCCGCACCATGAGGGGGAGCGCCATAACCGTGCCGGCCAGGGCGGCGCCGGTCCAGTGAAAGGCGAGCACCACGCCGAATTTGGCCAGAAGCGCGCCGAGAGGCCCGTGCCGGCCAAAGAGGATCAGTAGCCCGAACCCCGTCGCCACGGGCGGCAGAACGAGGGGGAGTGTGATGACCGCATCAAGGGCGCGCCGGCCCGGGAGCCGTGTCCGGGTGAGGACATAGGCGAGGCCGAGGGCGAGCGGCAGGCCGCCCAGTGTCGCGACGCCCGCCACGCGTAGCGAAAGCGCCACGGCCTCGAGATCGTCGGCATTGATCAGCGACATGGCGCAGACGCGAGAACGTCCACCTCGACGCCATCGGCGCGTAGCCGCTCCGCGAGCGCTGCGTTGATGTGGCGGTCGAGAACAACCACAAGATCGCCCCGCACGGCGGCGGCGGCCAGGCGCTCCGCCCCGCTCCACTCCCACCGTTCCACATCCCGGCGGGCGTGAGCGTTGACGATCTCCTCGGCGCCATCGCCCAATACGACGATGTCGGCCGCGCTCAGGGCGCGAAGGGCCCGAAGCGAGAGCCGGTCCGCCTCGCGGGGGGCCTCGATCAGGCAGACCTGGCCCTGGCGCGGGACGTTTTCGGTCAGCGCCACGTCCAGCCGCGCCGCCGCGCTGGCCATATCGCCTTCAGCGGCGGCCCGCGCCGCCGGGCCCATGAGACAACGCCGAAAGAAGGCCCGGCGCTCCGCGAAGTCGGGGAAGGCCGCCAGGATCGCGGCCCGCCGCTCACCCAGGAGGCGCGCGATTTCCCCCGCGCCGGGCGGAATACGCGCCTCGATCTCCCCCCGCAAAAGGGAGGCCAGAACGGGCGCCGCGCCGCCCGTTCCGATGGCCGCCACCACCTGGCCTCGATCCACAATGCCCGGGGTATGAAAATCCGATAGCTCGGGATGATCCACCACATTGAGCGGCGCACCCGATGCGCGCGCGGCGGCGGCGGCGGCCTGATTGAGGGCCTCGTCCCGCGACGCGACAAAGATCAGCGCGGCGCCCCTATAGGCCTCCGGGTCGGTCGCCTCCTCCGGCGAAAGACGCACGACATCTGCCGGCGAGCCCGCGAAGAGCCGCGCCTTGGCCTCGGCGGGCTCGCCTTCGCCGGCGATCACCACCCGACGACCAGCCAGGGGGAAGAAGGCGGGAAAGCTCTCGATCTCGCGGCCCCTTCTAAATTCACCCCGCCACACCTAAGTTCATCGCGTCATTAGGGGCCGGGAAAACACATCATGGCATTGGCGCTGAATATCAATGGAAAGCCGACCCAGGTCAGCGCCAGTCCCGACACGCCGCTCCTCTGGGTTCTGCGCGACGAGCTTCTGCTTACCGGCACGAAATATGGTTGCGGCATCGCCCAGTGCGGCGCCTGCACGGTGCATGTGAACGGCGAGGCTACCCGCTCCTGCATCACTCCCATCAGCGCCGTGGCCGACGCCAAGATCACCACGATCGAGGGCCTGGGCGGGGATCATCCCATCCAGACCGCCTGGATCGCGAGGGACGTGCCCCAGTGCGGCTATTGTCAGTCGGGGCAGATCATGTCCGCCACCGCCCTCTTGGCGGCCAAACCCAAACCCACTGATGCGGATATCGACGCGGCCATGAGCGGCAATATTTGCCGATGCGGCGCCTATCAACGGATCCGCGCGGCCATCCATGACGCGGCGAACGGACAGGTTGAGGCGCAAACAGCATGAACGCTCCCGTAAAAACCCTGACGCCAAACCCCGCTGTTTCCAGCGACGGACTGTCTCGCCGCGATCTGGCCGTCGCCGCCGCGGTCACCGCGGCCGGCGCTTTGGTGGTGGGCTGTTCGCCCGCGTCCCTCTTGTCGGTCGGCGCCGCGAAGGAGGATCTGGGGCCCTTTGGCCCGTTCATCAGGATCACGCCCGACAGCGTGGTGACGGTGGTCTCCAAGCATATCGAATTTGGCCAGGGCACTCATGCCAGCCTCGCCGCCATGGTCGCCGAGGAACTGGGCGCGGACTGGTCCAAGACCGTTATTGAGGAGGCGCCGGCCAACGCCAAGCTCTACGCCAATCTGGGCTTTGGATTCCAAGGCACCGGCGGGTCTTCCGCCGTCGCCAATGCCTGGCTCCAATATCGCACCGCCGGCGCCGCGGCCCGGGCCATGTTCACTGCCGCCGCCGCCAAGCTGTGGAACGTGCCGGTCAGCGAAGTCGCTCTCACCGATGGCGTGGTGTCGCACCCTTCCGGAAAATCCACTCCGATGGGTCAGCTCATCGCCCAGGCCGGCGCGATCCCGCCGCCGGCCCAGCCGACCCTTAAGGACCCCAAGACCTTCACCCTGATCGGTACGGAGAAGGTCCGGCGCAAGGATTCCCGCGCCAAATCGACCGGCGTGGCCGGGTTCACACAGGACGTGCATCTTCCGAACCAGCTGACGGCCATGGTGGCCCATGCCCCCAGGTTCGGGGCTCGGGTGAAAAGATATGATGCGACGGCGGCGCGCCAGGTTCCCGGCGTGGTGGACGTGTTCGCCATCCCCACCGGCGTGGCGGTCACGGCGAACAGCACCTATGCGGCGCGCCAGGGCCGCGACGCCCTGAAGGTCACGTGGGACGAATCCAAGGCCGAGACGCGGGGCTCGGAGGCTATTCTCGGCGCCTATCGCGATCTGGCTTCCGGCAAGACGGCCCCTCCCAAGGGCGTCAAGTGGGTCGCCTTTCAGACGAGCGCCGGGCCGGCCGCGCCCGCCGGCGCCAAGGTGGTGGAGATCGCCTACGACTTCCCCTACCTCGCCCACGCGCCTATGGAGCCGATGAATTGTGTGGCCGAGGTCGGCAAGGGCGATCCCAAGCTCACCTTTGGATCGCAGATCCCCACCCTCGACCAATTGAATACGGCAAAGATCGCTGGCTGCCTGCCGGGCCAGGTAGAGATCAAGACCCTCTTCGCGGGCGGGTCATTCGGCCGCCGGGCGAATTTCCAATCGGACTATGTGGCCGAGTGCGTTCATATCGCCAAGCATGTGGGCGGCGGGCGGCCGGTGAAGCTGATCTGGACGCGGGAAGACGACATGACTGGCGGCCACTATCGGCCCATCGCGCACCATACGGTTCGGGTTGAACTGGGCGCCGATGGCCTCCCGGCCGTTTGGCGCCATCGCGTGGTTGTCCAGTCGCTCAATAAGGGCTCGCCCATGGGCGGCGGCTTCGACGAGTCGGCCGTGGAAGGCGTCAAGGGATCGCCCTATCTGAAGGCCACGCCATCCGTGGACGCTCAGGCCGCACTCTATGATGTGGGGATACCGGTCCTTTGGTGGCGGTCGGTGGGCGCCACTCACACCGCCTTCGTCATGGAGCACACCATCGATCAACTGGCCAAGGCGGCTGGCCAGGACCCTGTAGAGTATCGTCGGGCGCTCTACCGCAAGGCCGGGGCCGATAGCCATCTGGCCGCGCTCAACCTGGCGGTGGAGAAGGCGGGACCGACGCCCACGCCGGGCTGGTCGCGGGGCGTCGCGGTCCACGAGTCCTTCAACACCGTGGTGGCGCAGGTGGCGGAGGTTAAGCTTGTGAACGGCGAGCCCAGGGTGGGGCGGGTGGTCACCGCGGTCGATTGCGGCACGGCGATCTCGCCAGACCAGATCGCGGCCCAGATGGAGGGAGGAACCTGCTTTGGCCTCTCCGCCGCGCTGTTTGGCCAGATCACCCTCACCGATGGCGTGGTGGATCAGAAGAACTTCGACACCTATCGCGTCCTTCGCATGAACGAGGCCCCGCGGGTGGAGACCTATATCGTCCCCTCGGCCGCCAAGCCGACGGGTGTCGGGGAACCCGGGACCCCGGTCATCGCCCCGGCCGTCGCCAACGCCCTTCTCGCCCTGAACGACAAGCCCACCACGCGCCTTCCGTTTGTGAAGACCTGACCCGGCCTAGGCCTCGGGCAGGTCCTCCGGCCTGTCCACATCGAAGATCACGCCGGGGTCGGTGACATCCACCAGGGCCAGGCGCGATCCCAGATCCGCCAGAACCGTTCGCGCCCCTTCGTCGCCCTCGGCGCGCGCCAGGGCGGGGAACAGGGCGGCGCCGAAAAGAACCGGATGTCCCCGCCGCCCGTTGAAGGCGGGCGCGGCGGCCAAGGATCCCGAGCCTAGGGCGGCGACCAGGCGGGGCGTAACGGATTTGGGAATGAGCGGCATGTCGCCCAGAAAAACGAATACCGCCTCGCAATCCCCGGCGAGCGCGGCGATTCCTGTGCGCAAGCTCGCCCCCATGCCATCCTGGTGGTCGCGGGCATGGACGAGATTTAGGCGATCGGCCACGCCGCGCGCGTGCGCCCAGCCCCGCGTCCTTTCGTCCACGGCCCGGTCCGCGCCCGTCACCACGGTCACCCGCCCCACGGGCGCGGCGAAAGCGGCCCGGAGCGCGCCATCCAGGAGCCGACCGCCGCGCCAGGGGGCCGTGAGCTTCGCGCCGCCAAACCGCTGGCCGGACCCCGCGGCGAGGATAATCGCCTCCAGCCGAGGTCCATTTCTCAGCGCCTCTGTCGTCAATGACCGCACGCCTCTATCTTATGACCGCCCATGAGCTCCTATGACGACACCCTTGCCCCCGCCAGAACGTCCCAGATGGGCGTGACCGACGCCTGGGGGCGCAAGGTGACCTATCTGCGCCTCTCCGTCACCGATCGGTGCGACCTGCGCTGCGTCTATTGCATGGCCGAGCACATGACCTTCCTCCCCAAGGGGGAAGTGCTGACTCTGGACGAGATGGACCGAATCGCCAGCGCCTTCATCGCCCTGGGCGTGCGCAAGCTGCGTCTCACGGGGGGCGAGCCTCTGGTGCGCAAGGGCCTCATGGACCTGATCGCGGGCCTTTCGCGGCACTTAACGACCGGCGCCCTGGATGAGATCTCCCTGACCACCAATGGCGCGCAGCTGGCGCGTTTCGCCCCAGACTTGGCGCGTCTGGGCGTCAAGCGGATCAATGTGTCCATGGATAGCCTTGATCCCGAGGTTTTCGCCCGGCTGACACGAGGGGGAGATCTGGGACAGGTCCAGGCCGGGATCGCGGCGGCCCAGGTCGCGGGGATGGCGGTCAAGATCAATGTCGTGGCCCTCTCCCGCGATAACGCCGCCGAGATTCCGGATCTGGTGACTTGGGCTCATGATCGAGGGCTGGATATGACCCTGATCGAGGCCATGCCCATGGGCGAGGTGGAGGGCGACCGCGCCGATCAGTTCCTGTCCTTGGCGCGGGTGCGCGAATCCCTCGAAAGCTTCTGGACCCTGGAGGACCTGCCACTGAAGACGGGCGGTCCGGCGCGCTACGCTCGCGTCGCTGAGACCGGCGGGCGGCTGGGATTCATCACCCCCCTCAGCCATAATTTCTGCGAGGGCTGCAACCGTGTCCGGCTCACCTGCACGGGCGTCCTGCACACGTGCCTGGGCCAAGAGGACTCCACGGACCTTAGGGGCCTGATACGTTCGGGCGGCTCCGAGGCGGATCTGACGGCGGCGATCACGGGGGCCATCTGGTCCAAGGCCAAGGGACACGATTTCGATGTTCGTCGGGGCGCGCCGCCCGCCGTGCGGCGTCACATGTCCGTGACCGGCGGCTGAGGGCCCATACCGATGGCGAGAGTCCTGCTGTTTGGGCGGCTGGCCGACGTCGCGGGGTGGCGCGAACGCGCCTACGAGCCAACGCCCGCGCGTCTGTGCCAGCTGCGGGCGCTCATTTGCGGGGAGGACTCCGCGCTGGGAGCTGCGCTTGAGGGTCCTGGGGTCCAGGCCGCCGTGGACAAGACGCTCGTGCGTGGCGACATCGCGCTGAAACCGGGCGCCGAGGTGGCGTTCCTGCCGCCCATGAGCGGCGGATGATCCAGCTTAGGCCCACGCCCTTTGATCCTTCGGCGGATATGGGCGCGTTCAGCGCCGGCCGCACCCAGGTCGGCGCGATCGTGAGTTTTCTGGGGCTCGCCCGGGGCGAGGCGGCTGGGGCCGAGATTCTGCAGTTGGAGGCCTATGCGGATTTTACCGAGGCCGCCATCGGGGGCGTTGTGGAACGCGCCCGGTCGCGCTTTTCGCTTCTAGACGCCGCCGTCATTCACCGGGTGGGCAAGATCGCGGTGGGCGAGCCGATTGTGTTGGTTCTCACAGCGGCGGCGCACCGCCGCGAGGCCTTTGAGGCCTGCGATTTTCTCATGGATTACCTGAAGTCGGACGCGCCCTTCTGGAAGAAAGAATTTGGGCCGGACGGGCCGCGGTGGGTCGAGCCGACGCCGCGCGATCTTTCCGATCTGGCGCGGTGGGGGTAGGCAGGCGTGATCCCCATGAACAACCCTTGCAGGAGGCGCCGATGAACGCCCTCGCCCCAGGCGGCCGTTACGACGAGGCGGCGTCGCGGACGCCGGTTCGTGTGGCCGTGCTGACGGTGTCCGACACCCGCGATGAGGAGAGCGACACCTCAGGGAAGCTGCTGGCGGATCGGGTGGTCGCGGCGGGTCATGTTCTGGCGGACAAGGCCATCGCGGCTGATGATATCGCCGCCATCCGGGCGCGGATCCAGGCGTGGACCGATTCGGGAGAGGTGGACGCCATCATCACCACGGGGGGCACGGGGCTTACCGGGCGCGACGTCACGCCGGAGGCCGTAGGGCCGCTCTTCGACAAGACCATCGACGGCTTTTCGGTGATCTTTCACCTGGTGAGCTATCAGTCCGTGGGGCTCTCGACCCTCCAGTCCCGAGCCCTGGCCGGACTGATCAAGGGCGTTTTCGTCTTTTGCCTGCCGGGCTCCAATGGCGCGGTGCGCGATGGCTGGGACAAGGTCATCGCCGCCCAGCTCGACAGCCGCCACCGCCCCTGTAACCTGGTGGAGCTTATGCCCCGGCTCTTGGAGACATGAGCCCGCTCTCGCATCTTGATGCGGAGGGGCGGGCGCGGATGGTGGATGTTTCCGGCAAGGCCGAAACGATCCGCGAGGCGCGCGCCGAGGCCCTGGTGCGCATGTCGCCCGCCACCCGGGATCTCGCCCTTTCAGGCCAGGCGGCCAAGGGGGACGTGCGGGCCGTGGCCGAGATCGCGGGTGTGATGGCCGCCAAACGCACGGCGGATCTGATCCCGCTGTGTCATCCCCTGGCTCTGCGCCGGTGCGAGGTGAGCGTCACGCCGCACGCGGAGGGAATGCGGGTCGAGACCCTGGTCGCCACGACCGGCCCCACAGGGGTAGAAATGGAGGCTCTGACCGCGGCGGCGGTGGCCTCCCTCACCCTCTATGACATGCTGAAAGCCGCGGAGCGGGGCATGGTCATCGAGGGTGTTCGCCTGGTGTCCAAGACAGGCGGCGCGTCGGGAGACTTCCAGGCGTGAAGCTCATGGCCGTGGCGGCCGCGCGCGCAGTCATGCTGGGAGCGGCGGCGCCACTGGCGCCCGAGGAGGTCGACCTCGCCGAGTCTGTGGGGCGGGTTCTCGCCGAGGACATCCTGGCGATTCGCCCTCAACCGCCTTTTGACGCCTCGTCCATGGACGGCTGGGCGGTGCGATCAGCCGACCACGCCGGAGCTCGGCGGATCGTCGGCGAGAGCGCCGCGGGCCGGGGGTTTGACGGCGAGGTTCGCCCCGGCGAAGCGGTGCGGATTTTCACCGGCGCGCCGATGCCATCGGGCGCGGACGCGGTGGTTATTCAAGAGGACGCGCGCCGTGACGGAGACTTGGTGAGCATGAGCGCGCCGCCCCCGGGCGCCTTTGTCAGGCCCGCCGGTCAGGACTTTCCCGCCCAGGCGCGACTCCTGGAATCGGGCGTTAGGCTTGATCCCTGGCGTTTGGCTCTCGCCGCCGCGGCTGGGCGCGCCCATCTGAAGGTGTCGCGACGGCCGGGGCTGGCCATCATCTCCACGGGCGATGAGCTCGCGTCGCCTGGCGCCGCCCCCAGCGCGCGACAGATTTTCGACTCCGCCGGCCCGGCCATCGCCGCCCTGGCGGCCCTCTGGGGGGCCGCGCCCGTCGCCAGGCTGCGGGCCCAGGATAATGTCGAAGCGATCACCCGGGCCGCGGCCGGCGCGGGCGGTGACCTGTTGATAACGATCGGCGGAGCGTCGGTGGGCGATCATGATCTGGTGAAGCCGGCCCTCGGCGATCTCGGTCTGCGGATGATGGTGGAGAGTATCGCCATCCGGCCCGGCAAGCCCACCTGGTTCGGCGCCCTGGCGGACGGTCGGCTGGTTCTGGGGCTACCCGGCAATCCGGCCTCGGCCATGGTTTGCGCCGAACTTTTTCTACGCCCGCTCCTCCTGGCCCTGCAGGGCGCCGACGCCACGCCACGTCCGGCCTGGGCGCGGCTTGCGGCGCCCTTGAAGGCCAATGGGGATCGTGAACACTGGATGCGCGCCCGTCTCAGTTATGGCGACCTGGGAGACACCATCGCGCACCCTTTCGGCGATCAGGATTCGTCACTCGTGACGGTCTTCGCGGAGGCCGACGCCCTTCTGCGTCGGCCCGCCCATGCCCCGGCCGCGGCCACCGGCGAGGCGGTGGAGGTTCTTCGTCTTGACCGGGTTTAAGGTCTCGCGTCCAAGCTGAGGCGATGGCGTTCGGCGGTGATCTCGGCGAGGACGGCGATGGCGACTTCCCAGGGCGCCTTGCCGCCGAGGGGCAGGCCGATGGGTGAGCGGAGGCGCGCGAGATAGCTCTCCGTGACTCCCGCGGCGCGCAGGCCCGCCACGCGATCCTCCAGACGTCGCCGCGCCCCCAGGGCCCCGACATAGAAGGCCGGCGAGGGCAGGGCGGAGACAAGGGCCTCGTGATCCATGGCGGCGTCGTGGCTAGCGACGGCGACCGCCGTCCAGGGGTCGGGACCGATCTCCGCGAGGGCGTCGGCCGGCGACGCGCGGAGATAGGTCAGGGTCTCGATGCCCGGCGGCCCGGCGGTGGGGCCCTTGGGACGGACGAGGAATGTCTCGAGACCCGCCTGGACGCCGAGGCTGGCCATGGCCAGGGCGGTAGGGTCCGATCCCATCACAACGAGGCGTATGGGTGGATCGTAGCGGCGATCATAGGCGTCAGGGGCGGCCGGCGCTTCCAGCCTTGCCGCGCAAAGACGGCGCGCGCCATCGCTACGCCAAAATACCTGTTTGCGCGCCGCCGTGGCCGCCAGCAGACCCAACAGGGCGGTATCGTCGGGCGCCAGGGGCTCCACGAGGATTTCCATTCGGGCGCCGCAGAGGAGGCGAATGTCCGGCCAGGGACTGCCCTCCCCATAGATGAGCCGCTGAGCTGCCCCGCTCTTCAGGACTTCATCGGCATGGATCGCGAGATCCGCCTCCAGGCATCCCCCGGACAGGAACCCGCAGATTTCGTCCTCCGCGAAAGTCATCTGTGTGCCCACGGGACGCGGACCCCCGCCCGGGCAGGCGGTTATGGTGGCCAGGGCGACGGGCTGACCGCGCGCAACGGCCCGGGCCAGGGCTGGGCGAATATCGTCGGCGAGGCCAAAAGCCGGCCAGGGCGAAAGGAGATCAAGCATCTGGCGGCGTTAACCTTCGCGCAAGCCTATCGATACCCCTTCTTTACACCTCTGCGTCATGTTGCGGCCGCCCGGCCCCGCATTTGGCCGCATCGAGGACGTGTCAACGCGCCATGCATCCCCTGGTTTCCAAGCTCGGATTGGGCGTCGCCCAGTTCGGCCTCGACGGGCGGGCGCGCGCCCAGGCCCGGTCGCCGGAGGCCGAGGTGCGCGATATTCTCAGCCTCGCGGATCGGTCCGGCCTCAGCGTACTTGATGCGGGAGCGGCGTCGCCCCACGGCGAGGCGGTCATGGGCGCCGTCCTTCCCCGGCCCTGCAACCTTCGCGTGACGGTGCGCGCGGCGCGGGGGGATCGTGGGCCAGATGTGGTGGAGTTCGAGGCCAAGGCGGCTCTGGCGCGCCTGGGGGTGAACAGCGCCGACGCCATCATGGTTCAGGCGGCGGGCGATCTTTTCGCCCCCTTTGGCGGAGCCATGTGGGATCGCCTGCGCCAAATGCGCGACGCCGGTCTTTTTGAGCGGATCGGCATCTCCGCCTATGCCTCCGATGATCCGGTGGGATTGGCCCGGCGTTTCCGCCCTGATCTGATCCAGGCGCCGGCCAGTTTGCTGGATCAGCGCCTACTGGTGGATGGGAGCCTCAGAGCGGTCAGGGATCTGGGCGTGGAGGTTCATTTGCGCGCCATTTTCCTCAATGGCCCCCTGTTTCGGCCCCCCGATCGCGTGCCGACCCACCTGAAGGCCGCCGCGATCCGCCTTTCCCGGGCCCGCCGCCTGATCGCCGAGGGACGCAGCGACCCCCTTCAGGCGGCGCTGGGCTTCGCGCTGTCGCGCCCGGAAGCCGATGTGGTCATCGCCGGCGCCGCCACGGTGAGCGAGCTGTCGGCGATTATCGCCGCGGCCGCCAATCCGCCCCCGGATCTCGACTGGGACGATATGGCGCTCGATGATCCCGACCTGCTCGATCCCGCCCCCCGTCGCTGGGTCGCGGCCTGAAGGGCGCGCCCCAGCGATCTTGACCCGCAAAGACCGCGCGGGCATTGGGTGGGCAAGATTTCGCGCGACGCATCTCACGGTTCGCGCCATTCTTACCAAGAGGGAGACGTTCCATGAGGCCTATCCGCGTGGGGCTCGCCGTGGCTCTGATGCTGTCGATCCTCGCGCCCGTAGGCGCCTGGGCCGCCGCCGCCAAGGCGCCCGCGGTCGCTATTTCCAAGGAATCCCGCACCAAGGGCCTGGCCGATGCGCCCGCCCTGATCACGGCCGCCGGCTCGGACTGCCAGCTGGATGACGCCCGGTTCATCGGCGAAGGCACGGATGGCAAGACCAAGGTCAAACAGGCGGCCTATGAGGTTTCCTGCAAGGCCTCCGAGGGCCTGATTCTGGTCAAGAAGGGCGATGAGGTTTCCGCCTATAGTTGCCTCCAGGCCGACCAGCCCCAGCCCGACGGCAAGCCCAGCACCACGCGCTGTGATCTTCCGTCGAACGCGGATCCCAAGGCGGGGCTTATCCCCTTCATCGCCAAGTCGCAGATCACCTGCGCGCCCGATAAGGTTCGGGCCATCGGCCAGTCGCCCACCAACGCCTATTTCGAGGCGGCCTGCAGCGATAACCCCGGCGGCTATGTCATCGTCACCTCGGCGCCCCCGCGTCTGGATAAGCCCGTGGCCGCCGAGCCCTGCATCATGATTCCCGAGACAGCCAACGTGAAATGCCTCCTCACGGATCGGGCGGCGCAGCTGTCGATCGTCGACAAGCTGGGCGCGGCGGCGGGCAAGCCGTGCGTGATCAAGGACGGCGGTCGGGGCTTCATCGGCGCCGCTCAGAGCGGGAAAATCTATTACGAGGAGGCCTGCGCGGACGGTAAGGGCTTCATCCTCGTGGAAGCGCCCAATGGCAGCCTGGCGGAGACCATTGCCTGCGTGGAAGGCGACGCGGTTTTTGGCGGCTGCAAGCTGACCGACACCCGCCAGGCCAAGACCGAACAGGCCGGTCTTTATACCGACCTTTCGAAGAAAGCCGGCTTCGATTGCGTCGTCTCGGGATATGCGCCTCTGCCCGGTCTTGGTGATATCCCGGACGCCGAGGTGGTGGAACTGGCCTGCTCCAACCGCAAGGATGGCGGCATCGGCTTCTTCGGCGCGACGGCGGCGAACCCCTCCGGCGTCTATGACTGCGCCCATGCTCAGCTCGTCGGCTACCGCTGCACGCTGACCAAGATCGCCGACGCCTATCCCGCCCTGACGGCGGATTTGAAGGCCGTCGGCAAGAACACCTGCACGGTCTCCGAGTCGCGCGCCGTGGGCGTGACCGCGGATAAGGAGGGTTTCATCGAGGTAGGCTGTTCCGACGGGCTGCAAGGCTACATGCTGAAATATCCGGTAAAGGTCCCGACCCCGATGGTTCCCAATGCGGCGATCGTCTGTTCCCAGGCGTCGGGCATCGCGGGCGGGTGCACCCTGCCGGGCAACACCAGCAAGGGCTGACGGCGCGCCTGAGCGGTCTTTCGCTTTAGGGAGCTCGCGGAGGACGCCCCTGGGCTCCGCGGACTGTTGGCGGCTACCGAAGGATCCTAGAGAATGATCACCTCAGGCCGTGGGGGCTCCGCGAAAAGGCGCACGACGTCCGCGGCGCGGCGGGAGCGGGCCAGGGCCTGGTTGATGTAGCCCTTGTCGGTGATCTCGCCGGATGGCGCGTGGGGGTCATCGTCCAGGACAAGCGCCCGGGCGATCCGCCCAGAGCCGCCGGCGGCGCCTGTGTTGAGGCGTCGCAGGCCCTCAGCGATCGCCTCGCGGATGGTTTGTCCGTCGCCGTCCAGCGAACCGGGGAACTGGGCGTGGCAGTAGGGGCGATTGAGAAAAATCATGAGGCCAACCCCGTCTCGGCCTTCTCCGCAGACCACGGCGTCTGCCGCCGCGCCGCCGATGGCGGACAGCGCCGCCACGCGAAGCGCGCCGGCCGTGACAAAGACGCCGCTGGAAAGCTTGAAGTTTTCGGAGAGCCTGCCGTCGAACACGAGCCCGCGCTCCGGCCGATCCGGGTCCGCGAGGCGCGCGGCGTCGCCCAGGATATAGAACCCCTCATCGTCGAAGGCGGCGCGGGTGGCGTCCTCGTTGCGATAATAGCCCGCGCAGACCTGGGGCCCCTTCACGCGAAACTCGAGGCGCCCCTGGGCGGGGGTCAGCTTTACAGTGGTTCCTGGCACCGGAAGTCCCATCAGCCCCATGGTGAGGTTCGGCCAATGGACATTCGTGGCCGTGGGTCCCGTTTCGGTGGCGCCATAGCCCGTGGCGAAGGTGATTCCTTGCCCCACCATCGCGCGCGCCACGGCCTGGATTCGATCACAGGTGCTCTGGCTCAGCGCCGCCCCGCCATATTGCAGGACGCGCACCCGGCTGAAGAAGCGCCGGGCCAGGACCGGATTGCGCTCAAGCTCGCCCGCCAGAATGTCCCAACCGGCGGGGACCATATTGTGATAGGTGGGGGCGATCTCCTCCAGATTACGCACGGTTTCCAGGTGTCGTCCGGCGACCGGCGCGCCCGCGTCGATATAGAGCGTCCCGCCCCTGTGGGTGACCATCTGCAGGATGGCGTTGGCGCCCAGGCTATGGCTCCAGGGGGCCTGATTGACCACCACGGGCGCTTCCGGATCGTCGTAGCAGGCGGCGACCTGAGCGGCGGTGATCGCCACGGCCCTGTGCAGGCACATCACGGCCTTGGGCGGGCCAGTCGACCCCGAGGTCAGGAGGAGCTTGGCGATGTCGTCCGGCTTGGCGCGACCCGCCGCGTTCTTGGCGCGCAGGAGGTCGTCCAGGGCGACATCGCCGGGCCTCGCATGGCGCGTGGCGATGACCGGCAGGCTGCTTAAGATATCGCTCTCCAGCGCCGTGGCGAAGTCTCGGGCGTCATCCACCAGCACCGCGGCCGGAGCCATCACCGAGACGGCATGGGCGAGGCGGGCGAGAACGGCGCCCGCCAGACCATATTGCGGTGAAATCGCCGCCACGGGAATGGCCTGGCTCATGGCCGCGAAGGCGATCAAGGCGTGATCGATGCCGTTTCGCGCCAGAATGAGAAGCGGCGCGCCGGGCGGCAGGCCAAGACCGCTCAACCCGCCGGCCAGGGCTCTCACACGATCAAGTCCCTCGCCATAGCTGACGATGCGCCAGCCCGCGCCCGCGCGTTCCGCCAGCCAAGGCGCGGCGGGAGAGGCGGCCGCCCATATCTCCAGGGCGTCCGTGGTCGTGGAAACCTGGGCGCCCGCCGAACCTGGATGGGTCAGCAGGATCGATCCGTCATCACGCCGCTCCGTGATCAGGCGACGGGGCGCATATCTCGGGTCGCGAAGGCCCAGCTCCGCAAGGTCGGCGGTGACGGTCTCAGCCATGTGCGTCTGAGTTCGCCACGACCTCGTCAGGGGCCTGTGCGTCGAATGGCGCCGGAAGATCGGCGCTGTCGGCCAGGAGTTGGATCGCCGCCTCGCGGACCGTCTCCACTTTCAAGTCCATCATGTGACAGAGCGCCTGATTGAGGCCAGGATCCATCGCCTTGAAGGCCGCGAAGGCGCGGGGGCCCCGCACGGTGCGCGCCAAGGGACCCCAGGGGGCGTAGAGGCGCTCGTCCGACGGTCCGAAGAGACCGAGCGTCGGCGCGCCCGCGGCGGCGGCCATGTGCATCAGTGCGGAATCGCCGCCGACGAAGAGTCGCGCCCGTTTAAGGGCGGCGAAAAGCACCAATAGATCCTCGCGCCCCACCAGATCGATCACCCGCGCGCGGGGAAGGGCCGAGAGGACGGGCACGGCGTCCCGCCGGTCGCCTGGGCCGCCCAGGACCATCAACCGCCCGCCCGCCAGAGGCCCGTCCGGGCCCAGAAGGTCGCGCGCGACCTTGGCGAATCGCTCGGCAGGCCAGGTTTTCCCAACCCAGTTGGCGGCGGGCGCCATGGCGAGGATCGGCCCCTCTCCGGCGGTGAGACTTTCGGCGCGGGCTTCGATGGCCGCGTTGGTGAAGATATGGGGCGCGGGGGGCTCCTGGCCGCCGGAGAGCAGACGGCCGGCCTCGAGGACCTTGTGCAGGGGGATCGCCATCTTGCGGTGGGCGGATCGCCGACGATGATTGATCAGGGCGGTGGCCGGCGCGCCACGCAGGTCCACGATAAGGCTCCAGCGCCGGAAACCCACCTCGCGCAGCAGGCTCAGCCAATGGAGGCCCCAGGAGCGCTTTTCCAGGATCAGGATGCGCTCAAGCCCCGGAACCTGTTTGAACAGCGGGGCGGCCAGGGCGCTGGCGACGATGGTGAAGCTCGCGCCCTCGGTTCTGTCGGCCAGGGCCTTGATCAGCCCCGAGGACAGCACCGCGTCGCCCAGGCGACTGTGGCTGATGAAGAGAATGGGTATGCGCGGGCCCGCCATGACGTAACGCTTATAGCGCACGACCCCTGGCGCTCCAGCCAGGGTGGCGCCACATGCCTGCGCATGACGAATCCAAGTTTTGTTGCGCCTTTGCCGAGCCGCGCCGTGGTCTCGTTGAGCGGGCCGGGTTGGCGCGACTTCCTGCAGGGCCTTATCACACAGGATGCGCTTACGCTCGCCCCTGGCGAGATCCGCCTCGCCGCCCTGCTCACACCGCAGGGTCGATTGCTGTTCGACCTTTTTCTGATCGGGGAGGGCGAGCATTGCCTGATCGACTGCGCCGCGACGGATCAAGCGGGCCTGTTCGACCGTCTGACGCTCTATCGCCTTCGCGCGAAGGTCGATATCGCCGCATCTTCGTCGCCCGTCCTGGCCGCCTGGGGCATGGCTGATCCGCCCGCGGGATTCTATCCCGACCCGCGCGCGCCCGGACTGGGCTTCAGGGCCTATGGCGCGGCGATACCGGCCGGTGTCTCGGTCGTGGACGAGGCGGCCTATGACGCCCATCGCCTGTGCCTTGGCATTCCCGCCACACGCGATTGGGCCTCACAGGCTACGTACCCCATCGAGGCTAATTTCGATCTTCTGGGGGGCATAGACTTCAAGAAGGGCTGCTTTGTGGGGCAGGAAACCACCTCCCGCATGAAGCGCCGGGGGGCCATCCGTAGCCGCATGGCCCCCATCATCTTGGAAGGGCCTCCGCCCGTGACCGGAGACGAACTTCTGGCTGGCGATCTGCGGGCTGGAGAGATCCGGTCTGTGCAGGGAGATCGCGCCATGGCGCTGTTGCGCCTGGACCGCCTTGAGGCGGGGCCGCTTACCTATGGCGATGGGCATCCTTGGCGCCCGCTCTGGCCAGATTGGCTTCCGCGCGGGGACTGACGCCGTTAGCCCCGCCAGCGGTCGCACGGCCATTCGTAATCCCGCGCGCCGGCATCCTCGAAGATCTGCGCCAGGAGATAGGCGAAGACGCGGTCGGCATGGAACAGGCTCCAGGTCTTCTCCCATCCCCGTCGGGCGATGGCGCGGGCCCAGGCGTCGTCGGCGATGAGACGCCGAACCTGCGCGGCCAGTTCGGGCAGATCGCCGTAGAAAACCGCCTCGCCGCCGTCATAGAAGCGATCAAAGCCCGCGCGCCGGTCCAGCAGGACGCATAGGCCCGAGCCAAAAAAATGCGCCATGCGGTCGGAGGCGTAGAGGGGCAGAGAGGCGCGACGCGAGAGGGACCACCCCATCCGCGCCGATGACAGCGCCCTGAAATAGGCCGCGCCCCGCGCCTGGGGCTCATCGCCGACGCCCGGCGCGAGAAGCCGAAGGCCCGGAACCTCGGCCGCCAGCAGGGCGGCGGCGAGGCTGGGCGCCATCTCTCCGCCGCCGACCTCCCGGGGCTCGTCATCGCTGGCGGGAAACAGGAGGTCATGCGCGGGCGCGGCGACATCGAACACCCGACCGATCTCGATGGCCGGGTCCACGGGATTGGGCAGAAAGGCCGCAAAGGCCTCCTGTCCCGCATAGTGGCCTAAAGAGGGGTCGGCTGTCGTGACGAACAGGGCGTCGGCGACACCCTTGCGGGCGGCGAGGCGGCGCTGGTTCTTGAGGGTCCAGATCGGATCAATATTGATGTCGGCGATCTTCACCCCCGGCGACAATTTTCGGGCCGCGATCAGCGCCGCGTTGGAGATCGCGTCGGCGAAATGCAGAAGAATCAGGTCCGGCCGCAGCTCATCGACCACTTGGAGAAAGCGGCGGTCGGCGGCGCGAGCCCCCATCGCCTTCAGCCCCAGCGGGGCCGCGGCCCGGGCCACCGCGCGGTCGGAAAATTCCACGACAAGCCATCCCGCGCGCGTCGCCGCATGACTGAACTTGCGGCGGATGTCGAACAGCGACAGGTTCGCGGTGTGGCTCTCCGCGCCGGTCATCCAGTTGAAGTCGCCGACGTTGAGCAGTCTCATGGGCGTAAGATGAGGTCCGAGGGGGTCTTTAGAGGTGGGTATCAAGCTCTATGAGGGCCATGACATCCGTTGCGGCTGGGTCAATCCGGCCGACCCCCTCTATCTGGCCTATCATGACGAGGAATGGGGCGTCCCGGAATATGAAAGCCGCGCCCTTTGGGAGAAACTCGTGCTCGACGGCTTTCAGGCCGGCCTCGCCTGGATCACCGTGCTGCGCAAGCGCGAGGCGCTCCGCCGCGCCTTCGCGGGGTTTGACCCCGAGGTCGTCGCCCGGTTTGGCGAGACCGATCGCGCGCGCCTGATGACCGACCCCGGCATCATCCGCTCGGGCGCCAAGATCGACTCGGCCATCCGGAGCGCGCGGCTCTATCTCGACATGCGCGAGGCGGGGGAAGATTTCGGCGGGTGGCTCTGGGGCCTGGCGGGCGGCGCGCCGGTGCAGACTCGCAGGAACAAAGTGGGCGATGTTCCCGCCACGACGCCGGTCGCCGCGGAGATGGCCGGGGCGCTGAAGGCCCGGGGCTTCAGCTTTTGTGGCCCGGTGATCGTCTATGCCTTCATGCAGGCCGTGGGCATGGTCAATGACCACTTGGATCACTGCTTCCGTCAGGCTGAGGTGGAGGCGATGGCCCGTGCCTAAGTCTCGCGGGCCGCATATGCGCCTGGAGCGCGCATCGCCCACGCCGGTCTGCGGCGTGGACGAAGCGGGGCGGGGTCCCTGGGCTGGACCGGTCAGCGCGGCCGCCGTGATCTTAGAGGCGCCAATTCGGGGTCTCGACGATTCCAAGGCTCTTTCGGCCCGGCAGCGGGAGAATCTGGAGCCCCTGATCAAAGCCAGAGCCCGCGCCTGGGCGGTGGGGTTCGCCTCGCCCGAGGAGATTGGCCATCTTAATATCCTGGGCGCCACGGGGCTCGCCATGCGGCGGGCGGTGCAGGCTTTGGGCCTTCTTCCGGCCTTCGCCCTCGTGGATGGGAATTACGCCTTCGCCCTGCCTTGCCCGGTCAGGCCGGTGGTCCGGGGCGACTCCATCTGCGCGTCCATCGCCGCCGCCTCGATCCTCGCCAAGACCGCTCGCGACCGCCTGATGATGGAGATGGACGCCCTTCACCCCGGCTACGGCTTCGCCGCCCACAAGGGCTATGGCGTTCCCGAACATGCCGCGGCCCTGGAGCGTCTCGGGCCTTGCGCCATCCACCGGATGAGTTTCGCGCCGATCCGGCGATTCGTGGTCGCCGCCGTTTAGTGCGCGGCTTCCCAGTTTACCGCCGCCCGCGCCTCGACGAGGAGCGGCACGGAGATCTCCGCCGCCGGCAGGGCGGCATTCGCCATGACCCTTTGGGCCAGGGCGCAGACCGCGTCGGCCTCGGCCTTGGGGGCTTCGAAGACGAGTTCGTCGTGCACCTGAAGGAGCATGCGGGCCTTAAGTCCCGCCGCCGCCAGGGCCCCCGGCATGCGGATCATGGCCCGACGCATGATGTCCGCCGCCGCCCCCTGGATGGGCGCATTTATGGCGGCGCGTTCGGCGAACTGGCGCTCGCCCACCGACTTTGACCGGATCATGGGAATATTGATCCTGCGCCCAAAGAGGCTGGTGACGAATCCCTGCTCCCGCACCAGCGCGCGGGTCCGGTCCATATAGGCGCGGATGCCGGGGAAGCGCTCGAAATAGGTCTTGATATAGGCGCCCGCCTCATCCTGCGGGATGCCCAGCTGATTGGAGAGGCCGAAGGCGGAGATGCCATAGATGATGCCGAAATTGATCGCCTTGGCCCGGCGTCGGGTCTCGGCGGGCATGCCCTCCACGGGAACGCCGAACATTTCCGAAGCGGTCATGGCGTGGATGTCCAGGCCGTCCAGAAAGGCGCGCTTCAGTTGGCCGATATCGCCGATATGGGCCAGGAGCCGCAGTTCGATCTGGCTATAGTCGGCGCTGATCAGTAGGTGGCCGGGCTCGGCGATGAAGGCGGCGCGGATCTTGCGCCCCTCCTCCGTGCGGATGGGGATGTTCTGCAGATTGGGATCGGAGGAGGAGAGGCGCCCCGTGGTG
>Ga0116230_10001731_pt1 | contig 20884 bp, 19 predicted proteins | sample S1TSphfallax_3_FD_88678 | JGI IMG/M metagenome (GOLD analysis project Ga0116230, IMG submission 88678) | Host-associated microbial communities from peat moss isolated from Minnesota, USA - S1T2_Fd - Sphagnum fallax MG | ecosystem: Host-associated > Plants > Peat moss > Unclassified | place... | reverse complement strand
CTATGGAACTGGAATTAGAACCGAAAGTGGACTATGGAACTGGAATTAGAACCAAAAGTGGCCTATGGAACTGGAATTAGAACCAAAAGTGGCCTATGGAACTGGAATTAGAACCAAAAGTGGACTATGGAACTGGAATTAGTAGAAACAAAAGTGGAATATGGAACTGGAATTAGAACCAAAAGTGGACTATGAAACTGGAATTAGTAGAAACAAAAGTGGATATGGAACTGGAATTAGAACCAAAAGTGGACTATAGAACTGGACTTAGAACCAAAAGTGGACTATGGAACTGGAATGAGAACCTAAGTGGCCTATGTAACTGGAATGAGAATCAAAGTGGCCTATGTAACTGGAATTAGAACCAAAAGTGGACTATGGAACTGGAATTAGTAGAACCAAAACTGGAACCAGCAGATGACTAGGTACCTACTACCTACCTACCTACCTACCTACCTAACCTATGACCTATACCACCTAGGGAGAAACCTACCTAATAAAGCAAGCTACCTGAATAGAATAGGACAGGGACCAAAAACCAGTTAAGAGTTAAGGAGGAGGCGCTGCAGTAAAAGCTTCCTTTACCCAGGTGGGTGGGTGCTCTAGAAGGTACTGCACCGACTGAGCAATTAAAACCCCATTTATTTACTCAATTTGACATTCAAACATTTCACCTGCTCCAGTTGCGGTAGCTACTACTTACGGGTATTATTCATTTAAGGGCAAAACAACAAACTCTGATTAATAAGTTACCAGCGACCACCCCCCCCCTCCCCCCCTCCTAACCCAAGTGTCATGTACTTATTGTTTTGTTCGGTGATGATTGAGTTGGGAGACATGCAATAGACTCGAGGGTTAATTATGAAGCGTAGCATAAATTCCTTCCTGGATGAGATCATTCTTCATCCTTCTGTTCCCATCCGCTTGTTTTTTGGATGGATCTTGTTTTTCTTCTTTCTCCTAAATTGGGGTGCTGCTGGCTAGATGGATGAAGTTTTCTCCTTCATGTTGGTTAGATGGATGAGATTCTCTTCATGCACGTTTTGATCAAAGATGGATTGATAGATGGGATGAAACGTTTTCTCCGTCACATTGGATCGATGGATTGATATTTTCTCCATCACATTGGATAGATGAATGAATTTTTCTCCCTCACATTGGATGGAAAGATTAAGTTGTAGTCCATCACGTTAGATAGATGGATGATTTTTTTCTCCAGCATGATGGATGGATGGATGATTTTTTTCTCCATAATTTTGGATACATGGATTTTCTTTTTCTCCATCACATTTTGGATTGGAAAGATAAATTGTTGTCCATCACGTTAGATGGATTGGAGGAATTTTTCGTCGATCATCAGTTGATGGATGGATGGATGGATGGCTGAGTTTTTCTCCATCAATTTGGATGGATGAATCTTTTCTCCATCATCTTGGATGGATGTTCTCGTCTGCCGCTGTGCGTTCTTTGTTCTCTCTCTCTCTCTCTCTCTCTGCTTCCGCTGTTGTCTCGTTTGTGTGTGGCCGTTCACTGCCGTGAAATTATATTTTGCAACGTCTTTGATGCAAGCTTGCCGAAGATCTGCCATTGTTTATTGTTGTTTGTTGCTGTTTTCTTCTCCCTCACCCCGCTTTCTTTTCTTTTTGTTCGAAAATTCTCATTTGTTTCCGTTTTGGAGCAGCCATCGTTGGAGGCCTTTTTTGTCAGTTTTTTTAAGCGGAGTGGAGAAAGAACCACAAGAGTTTGTGTTGTTGCAAGGGAAGAACAGCAACAACAACAAGGAGAACAAGGAGAACAATGTACATTGTCCTTTCTTTGTCTCCTATGTGTGAGGAGCTGCTGCTGTTCAGGAGCAAACCTGCTACGGATGATGAGTCTGGAGGCAAGCAGGTGAGGTGAAGGACAAAATCCTGTGGTGTTGTGTCATCTGCAGCAGTCATGACTCAAACTGGTGACATTGCTGCTGACTACTGCATTGCCGTTTCAAGGAGGACTGGAAGCGACTTCTTGGCTTCAGTCTGAGTGGAGACAGCAGCAGCAGCAGCAGCAGTGGTTGTGGTGGTGGGGGGTTTGTCAAGCGTAAGAGGAGGATCCTCAGTTGTCGAGAAGGCCGTGAATGGGAATTACGAGCGGTAGCCAACCGATGGCACAGACATGGTTCCCATCGCATCAGCTCAGCAGCGGACTGTATGTGTCAGGGCATCGGGATCCCAGCAAGGAGAAGGGGAGCACAATCAGCGTGCCACAGACTCCTTACACGGGAGGGGATGTGAGGAAGTCAGGAGAGCTGGGAAAGATGGCCGGTCTCATACACTCCGCGTCGTTGAAGTCAGGGAGCAGCAGTAGCAGAGTCGAGGGAGGAACAGTAGCTGCCTCTTCGACTCACTCAGGTCCTCTCTCCTCTAATGCCGCCACTTCCACTCGCTCACCGCTCTCGACTTCAGGGCCTCTCAGCTCTGCGGGAGTTCCTTGGCATCATAGCAAATCCATGGGCTCGCAATCCGGCCCTATCACAGCTGGAGGAGGAGGAGGAACCAGAGCCTTGGGAAGATCAACCTCCGGCCCTCTTACTCGACAACAGCAAGTCGCTGAGACAGGAGCTGTGAAATCCTCTGGCGGAGCTTCTTCTTTCTCTGGTCCTCTATCGCCTGCTGTGCTGCCAGCAACAGGGCTCATAACCTCATCTCCTCTCGCAGCAGGCAGCAGGGCAGTACGAGTATCAGGGTCACAAGACAATGTGATGGCCACAAGGCAAATTTGTGATGGGACGCCAGCCTTGAAGGCAATGTATCATGCAGTTCAGATCCCCCCCATCAACCCAGCCATCAGCAACCTCAGTAACAATGCTCGGACCTCAAGCTCCTCATTCAGGAAGAGATTTCCTAAAGTGATTCTATGGATAGTCATACCCTTGTTTGCCATGGGGTTTATTGCGGGAGCTTTCATTGTTGCAGCAGTGCAGAACCCCATTCTGTTGATTGTGGTGGCAAGTCTCTTAGGGCTGCTGCTACTGTTCCTCACGTGGAATTCTTTCTGGGGTCATCATTCCATCACCAGTTTCATTGCCACTTTTCCTGAGTCTGAGCTTGGCACCGCCAAGGATGGCCAGTTTGTGAAGGTCACTGGGGTATGTAAGTTCATCTTTTGAAACAATTCCTTGAAGTTCTTTCTTGCAAGTCTCTATCTTCTGTAACTGTCTTGTCGAAAACTATACAAGACCTTGTGCGAGGATTCTTGGAAGGAACTGAGAGTTAGTAGCAAAAGCTTCCTGTAACCCTAATGCATAGCTTTGACATGCAAATGGGTAGATGTCGAATCAGTCCTCAAGTACTAAAAACATGTTTTTTGAAGAAGAGATTGCTCAACAAGGCAAGTGTGTGTTGCTAATGATGCAGGTGGTGACATGTGGGAGTGTTCCTCTGGAATCATCATACCAGAAGGTGAATCGTTGTATATACACATCCACAGTTCTATATCAATGTAAATGTTTCTTTGTAAGACCTGGAGCTTCAAAACAGCACCAGTGCTGTAGCTGGGGTTTGCGGCATGTGGAGGTGAGACTTACAGGTGGCCCTTGAATTTGCTATGGCAAATTAGTAGGTTGACTGCAGCAATCTGTTTTGTTATCCGAGTTATACTTCATAGACTTTTTGCATTTTTCATGATCTGTCTGTGTTTCCATCTCTGGGCTTACTCTACCTTCTGACTTTTGAGGATGTGATCTGCTGATTCATCACTGAAGCACCACTGATTCTTTCCTGCAGCGATTTGTTGTCGACTTTTACATCTCAGATCTTCAGACTGGTACAAGAGCTCTAGTAAAATCTGGCTGTGGAGCGTCTGTGACTCCATATGTGGATGAAAGTGTGATTCTGGATGTTAACCCGAAGAATAAGGAGCAGCCTGCAGATTTCATTCGCTGGTTGTCTCAGCGGAACCTTTCAGCAGATGAAAGAGTTATGCAGTTAAGAGAAGGGTAAGAATATTGTCTTTTTACAGGATCACATCGTGCTTTATGGAATCTGTTGTAGTTTGAGTGGTCTATGACTTTGGCTTCATCACACAAATTTTTATCCAGAAGTGTTGCAGATCTGGTTATTGCAACCTTCTAACCATGGCATTTTTGCACATTTATCTGAAAGTTTCTTCTTCATCCTTTTTGATAATGTTTGCACTTTCCTACAGGCATGTGAAAGAAGGGAGTACAGTGACAGTAATGGGGGTGTTGCAACGGCATGAGAACGTGTTGATGATTGTGCCCCCTCCAGGGCCTGTGTCAACAGGCTGTCAATGGAGCAAGGCTTTGCTGCCAGGAAGCATGGAGGGTCTCATAATGAGGTGTCAGGAAGTCAATAAGGTTGATGGAATACCTTTGTGAATCACTGATTGGCACTTAACTTCTTTTGTTTAATCCTTAGACACAATGCATGTTTCTGCATGAGATGTAGTAATTTTAAAGAAGTCTGCAGTGATGAAATTTCAACGATCTCTTAACTGGTGAGAGGACATAGCCACAGTACAAGATCTCTTTGCTGGTCTTTGTGCTTGGCAATGGATCCTGGGGACCTCTTCTTCCAGTATTTGATCCACTGATGGTCATTTTGCATAGCAAAGCAATTTGATGCCACTGCTACAACCATGCAAACCACAGTTCATATTTCTGAGTGGTGGCAGGGGAACCTTGCATCATCCTGTGGCTTCTTATATTCATATAGTAGAGAATTTCGTAGGTGTTGAAACATCTACAAGAAAAGCTGTGATTTTGCATGCTATAGGTCAGAAGAGAGTGAACTTACTAATCAAGAAGTGCTAATTAGAGACTTGCTGAGGCTAGAAGGTGTTTTCTCTCAGTACATTCAGAACTCCTACAGCAAGGGAGCCAGGATCTGGTTAGTTAGCCCAAGAGCAGGGGGAACATCTCTTAGCTTTTGCTAGACCTGTGCTAGGTGATCTGAGATTGCAGGATTCTGCACCTGGGAAAACTCTCTCTCTTCACTTCCAGTTGTTTCTTAGGTGATGGAGCAGGGCAAGGTGAAAGGTTGCTTTGCTTTGACACCAAATCTGTAAAATTTGAGTGCCAAATTAACTAGAAAATATACAGCTTGTAAGCCTGCATTCTAAGGTCTTGTGGAGTTTGTTGCAAACATACAGGGTATGTATGCATAAACACTTCCATGAGTAGCTTTTCCATATTCACTTTCCTAATGAGCTAGTGAGCTATCCATTCATCAAGTCTTGAAATTTTAGGAAGATCCTCAGCATCAGTTCAGTCAACTTCGTTTAGTTTTGCTGGAATTCAGAGAATAGACACCTTCAACATGGCGTTGTGAAGTTTTTGTCTAGAATACATAGTTTTTCCACTTTAGTGGACCATTGGTTTCTAAGTGACACTCATAAATCAAGGACAGCACTTATTCTTGTCATATTACTTCTGGTCTTGCAGGAACTGAGAGAATGGTTACATTCAAATTGTTGTTGAGTTTCCTCTAAAATCTCAGTAGACATTTATGCATTCAGTTTGGTGTGTGACTTGCTTGGAGTTTTAGGTTGTATATGCCTTAGCCACCTGGGAAAAATGCATTGAACAAGCACTGTTGGTGTTCCATGTACTACTCAAGTGCCACTCACTTTGATCCATACATATGGGGTTTTCAGAGCTAAAACAAGAGGAGAAAACTACCTGATCACCAGCAGCCATTCTTGAATCAAATTGATGTAACCTCACCCCCATTCTCACCTTCATCCAACCTCTGCTGTTTCTTGAGATTTGTGGACCTGCCTACAACAAAAAGTTGTCCCTGCAAGTATCAGGAAAACTTTAACACGTGATGCTGGCTACCTCAACAAAACCTAGAATAGAAGGAGAAGACCAGAAACCCAAGAAGAAAGAGCAACAAAAGAGGAGGAAAAAAAGCAAAGAGAAGGAGAAACCCAACAGAGAAAGAATGCAAGGAAAGAGAGAGAAACAAGATGGAGAACTTTTCAGACAAGATCTTAAGAGGACAAAGCAGGCTTTAAAATGCCCCCCACTTAGGACTGACAAACCCTTGAACTAATATTCCTGAAGAATTCAAAGGTGGAAAAACCAAAAATGCATAAAACCTCTCCCTCATTTCTCACATTGCATACACATCATCCAGACAGAGAATGGTTACCCTAGTCCATATAATGCTAACATAGCAGAACTAGTAAATCAAGAAAATCATCATTTTAGCACTAGGTGTCAATGATGCTAATCCCTGTAGGAAAGAACCCTTTCGTTTCTGTGCAGCTCCTCGTGAATCTGAAGAAAATTGCTTGGCACTGAATCTAAGGGAAAGCGGATTCATCTCACTTCCATGCCTTGAGGCTGGTTACAGTCAAAGCCTACTAAGACTTCACCTCAGGAATTCAAAAAGTTTTTATGTAGAGCAGCAGTGGCCGTTTACATCACTTAAAACGAAGAAAAAATGAGGAAGATGCAGGGTACAGAAATAGGGCTTCTGATGAGCGGGTTCAAAAACCCTGTGATTTAGTAACACTCTTCTTCAGTGCTTATTTGCAGGTGATCTCTTTTCTTCAGTGCTCCTTTCCGTTACAAGTTTTGTACGTCTTCGCTTATTAAGATCGTTGAACAAGGAGAAACAATGAGGATGTAGAGGGTCGTGAAGCGGTCGCTTCGTTCATTAGACACCACGTTTTAGGCGCGCTTTGCTGTATATTCTTCGTTCCTACTTCGACTCATAAACTTCATCATTATCCTTGGCCTCTAGTGCAAAAATTCTTATTTCTTGAATCTTTCTTCGCGTTGGACTACCTTCTCAAAGCTGTTCTTCATGTTTATTCTCTTTGTTGATTATGTCTGGTGGCATTTTAAGTTCTTGAAGCCACAATGCGAAGGAACAACGTCAAGAGACCAATAAAATGGTGAAATTTCTTCCTCTGCTCTCGTAGCAGAGAGCAGAATCATCAGATGCACACTATCGAACATGTGACGTGATAGCCTCAGGGTGTGTAACAATGGAAACATCCTCAGCCACGAATGGCTTCAATGAAATCCGCTAATTTTAGTCATCATCGGCTTCTTCCAGCTTCAAATACTGCAACACATACTCAACAACAGAGGATACCAGACTCAAAAACAAAAAAAACCAAAGCGTACAGAATGCCAAAGCCTCAGATATCCAAGGAAGGTTTAAAGCAGCATCAGTTCTCAAGCCCGGCTGGGCGAAAACTTTAGGCGGCCACTGCGAATGTTTGAGAAACAAGCCTTAACAGAGTATCATCCTTGACCCCGGCAGTACTTGCACAATACACAGCTCAAAGACAAATACTCGGATTCAGACTTCAAAGCTGCAGACGACAAACAACATCACGCTAGATCAGAGCAGACAATTCACAGGAAACGATTTACCAGAAACTCACGATATGTTCTTGAAAAGCGACCCTGCTTACAGAGCAAGCAATGGAAGATGGAGACTCTGAAGGAGAGAAGCAAAAATATATAGGAGCAGACTTTGGCGAGGAACGGAGCTTTCCTTAGGGTTAGGGTTAGGGTTTGGAAATACCGTAAACAGCTTACGCGGATCGGGCCGTCGAAGTGATAGGACGTTTCCTTAGGGTTAGGGTTAGGGTTTGAGCCGCTGTCATCACCTCCCTGCATTATGGATCATGCACCACCATTCATTGATTGCTTTCCGAGTAGCGATGATGGGTCGTAAAATCTGAAGCAATTTTATAGAAAATTGGACACCGTTGAATTGACAAGAAGTGTTGGAGCACATGTACAATCTCATGAGGTAGTGAATGAGAGAGTTCTTGCTGGCTCTTGGGAGTCCGGTTTTCTTCAACACCTGCAAAGGGTTGAAGAATCGTATGCTTATCGCAACTGGTGCTTTCTAGTGAAAGAAGGCATCGTTCCTGGCCATCGTGTCTGATATCGACTCATTTCGGTGTGTAGTAGGGTTTGGACAAAATTGGAACCAAACAAATGGCGGCAACGGCCACTCAGCAAGTGCGGGAGTGGACTGGATTGCAACAGTTTCCTGTTGCAACACAAACAGCGCTAATCAACATACTTGGCAAGCTGCGGCAGCAGAATGTAGACAGTTTGACGGTGGTTGTCATGGGGAAAGGAGGGGTTGGGAAAAGCTCGACTGTCAATTCTCTAGTTGGTGAAAGAGTGGCAGTTGTAAGCGCATTCCAGTCGGAGACCACAAGGCCGCTCCAATGTTCGCGTGCAAGAGCCGGCTTTACTCTCAACATCATCGATACCCCGGGCTTGGTGGAAGGAGGATGCGTAAATGATCAAGCGGTGGATATCATCCGAAGGTTCCTTCTGAACAAAACCATTGATGTCATGTTGTATGTCGACCGGCTTGATGGTTATCGTGTGGACAACCTCGACAAGCAAGTTATGAGGGCCATCACCCGATGCTTTGGTTCTCAAATCTGGCGCATTGGAATTGTTGTTCTTACCCATGCACAGCTCTCGCCAGCTGATGGTGTGGAATATCTCGAGTTTGTATCCAAAAGATCAGCAGCTTTACAGGAAGCAATCCGACAATCTGCAAGTTTGAAGAAGAGTGACAAAGAAGTCCCCATATGTTTGGTGGAGAACAGTGGACGGTGCAATGTCAATTCCGGAGGGGAGAAGATTCTTCCAAATGAAACTGTCTGGCTCATTAGCTTGGTGGAGCGCATAGTCGAGCTAGCTACTAGTGAGAACAAGTCCATTTTGGTCGACAAGAAGCTGATTGATGGTCCTGACGCAAATCGGCGGGGCAAGCTTTGGATCCCTCTTGTACTGCTAGCCCAATTTCTCTTGATTGTTTGGCCAATCCGCAAGGCCATACAGAGAGACTTAGAGGAGGAGAAACAGCATCGACCTCAGTGGGAGATCAGGGCTGAAGAGTTTCGTCGCAGCTCAGGAATCCTTGAAGATGATCGTGCTGATGAGCAGGCCATTACAGAAGCTCTTCAACAAGATGACATTGCCTTGGACCAATTGAATGATTTTGATGATGACGATGATGATATATATGACTAGTATCATCATCTTCTCTGCACACAAAGACGCAGTAGTGGGGTTATGATTCCTGACTGAATCCCTCGACTTGTGTGGAAAACAAAATAGAAGACCAAGTGGTGACCTGCTGGGATGTAGTAACTTGCACACAACCAAACAGCCACTGATAGGATGAGGGCAGATTGTTTGATTGAAGTTTTGCTCAGTTTGTGTAGCCTAGGAGCATGGAAGAGAAGATGGTTGGAATCAAGAGGCATTCAGAGAAGTAGAGCCATAGGATTTGCAAGAGCATCCATGTCTGTTGACATAGATTGGCAGTGTAATTTGACAAACCAATGTGATGAAACACATTTGGAGCGCCTTTTTTTTCCTTCAATAAGAGACAAACAAGAGCTTACTGTTTTGTCTTCAGCATGTTGCAGAGTTGTGATGTTGTATGGAAGTGTATTTTATGCTCTGCAGTGCGGTACCTCATTTTCACTTCTGGCAATTGAACAGTTGAGCATCATCACACAACTCATTTGGTATTCTCATGGCATGACATATCAAAAGAGGAAACTGTGTGTATTGTATTTTGTGCAGGTTGTTTGTTGAGGAATGCTAAGCAGGTGTGTCCTGTGACAACTGAGTCTGTGAGGTTGCAAGAAGATGACAGATTGTGTGTGATGGAGACGCTACATGAAGGTATATTGTTACACCACCAACATCAGGTAACCCCATGGAATGTTGTTTTGTAAAAATTGCATGAATGTTGCTGATTTTGTTTGAGGCATGATGCCAGATGCTTCAGAAGATCAAGCAAATATAGGGTTCAGAGGACTGTCCCCTTGATTCTGCTCAAATATGTATCTCATTTCAACTTTTAAACTGCTGGAAGTGCAGGTGAAAGAAGGTGCTAGAACCTCCCCTGATTCAGATCTCACACTTTTTCTGTTAATTGGCACAGATGTTGTGGGCTCCTTCAAGTGAGATCTAATTGTGAAGTATTGGTTGGGTGTCAAGATTGCTGAAGACTGGATTGTTTCCCTCTTTCACTACATGTCAGGTCATCTTTTCACCTGCTTGGATGACACAAGCTTTCTTGCACTGCTACTCCCTCTGCATCCAATGTTCTCAAATTTGGAGCTGTGTTTGGGACAATGCAAAAGTTATGGAAAATTTCATTGTTGTTTGATGTTTCTCAAGCCTCCGAATAAGATTGCAACAGGACCATATATACAAAAGAGTTATCTTCAAAATCACCATGTCTTCAGGTCTTTAGTTTGAACCTCAAATTCCTGTTTTATACCCTGTTGGGGAGTGAAACCAGAAAGTAATCTCAATTGGGTACCATTTAGTGATTGGAGGTGTTTGATCATTTTGTAAATGTATCATGGAAGGGGGATAATACAATACACTTGAAGATCAGAAATCTATCTTGCAAATGTTGAGAGAAAATTCTAGCTATTTTTGAGGGTATGTTTACAGATTGGCAAAGATTCTTGGGCAACTGGCTATCTGCTACCAAATCCCCTGATGTTTGAGTAGTAGACCTTCATGTTATTTGAGCAGGTCTTTAAAGTGCAAATGCAGGTGTACCAAATCCATAGGGGGCATAAACTGACTTTGTAGTTCCTAAGACAGATGTGACCCATGAAGAAATTTACCACAAGATTTATAGAAGGCATTGACAAATACAAGTGGCCAACTAGATGGAGATCCAAGAGCTCTCATATCATATTCTATGTTTTGCACATCATCCTTACATTCAAGTGAACCAAGTTAGGGAAGATTTCAACCAACGTCAGCAAACCATGAAGAAATGTCAATGGATTGATGTAGGAATCCACATACCAATTGCAGAAGTCATTTACAATATAACACACCAGACATCATTAGGAATTCATGAGCAAAAGTATGCACTTAGAGTCTGTGACAAAAAACTTACACTAAATGTCGTTTAGAGGAGCTATTTTGCATCTGCCAATTCCTGTGTTATTATTGGGTTGCTAGACCTAATTGACTACCTAGATCATGTGATTTCTTTTTCTATGCAGTTCAGTGTGATTTACCCACCATGTATGTAACACCTCCAGTGTACCCTAAGATTGTGCAATGGCACCCACCCTATGCCTTTGGAAACTCTACTGCATGCATTACAACACCTGCACATAGTTTTATGAAATGCTCCTAGACTTCCATAGCTACCACACGCAGTTATTTATGGGGAAAGAAAATCTACCTCGCCAAACCTTACACAACTTAGATCACCCACTCTTCACTTGGGGCAAGAGTCACTACGCAGGCAAGTAGCTTTTGTTAATATCTACACTAGTATATACTGAGGGGTGGAGGTATCACTACAGTATCAATATCATAGCACCCTCCATTTTCAAAATTATGGGCTGAGGGGTGACTAGAATATCAAACCTAGTGTATGTATTTTTTTTAAGTGCTTATCACTGTCATCGAAAGTAACCATAAAGTTCTAGATAACACAGACAAAGACTCCATTGAGAAGGTGCACTTGTTGTGGGGCCCATGAGGACAATCCTGAAGTACCTATAGGGAAGCAATGCCTGAGCTCCATACACAGGCCATGATGCATATTGCCCAGGCCGACAAATGGTTTGTTCCTTCTGATGAGTGCGTAATTCTGCCCAATGCTGCCCATCAGTAGAGCCCTGCCATGCCAATCAGAATTAAAACCATTCAACAAATATTTCCTAGACTCTCGTATCAGGTGAAGATGCAAATGTATACCACTGCAAAAGAATGACTTAGACACAGGCAAAGTAATTTCAGTCTCGCTTTTGTTCTTTGGTTGCCATTCCTACCTTGGAATTTTGTATAAGAAATGCTTTGCACAGAACACTCTTGATTGTTCAGGGGTACTTTACATCTTCAGCCATTAGTGGATAGGATCCATCCAAGCCCTTGTGGAGAACTGTTGACCTCCAAAGATAGAAGATCAGAACAGGAAAAAGAGTTTTACTTGGAGGCTCCAAGTGCGCATGAAATTTGAGGAGCCATCATGTCGCACAGTGTAGTAGTTGCAAATGAGCTGCACAGGACCCAACTTGTGAGGAACTGGACTTCGCAGATGAGGAAACACAAAGTACCACATGGGACTTTGAATCTATTTTACCATAACAGTGGCCTCAGGGATACAAACTCACCTGATGATCCTCTCCCAAATCAACTTTCCACCAAGCTGAGGTTCCTCCACCTTCATTACAAGGTCCTGCAATTGAAGTACCCTATATAAAGAAAAACCAGAAAGATCCAGTTAAGAGACTTTGGACATGTCCCAATGATAACTGTAGTGAGCAGCCTCAGAGATGACACCTAAAGTGGGGTGTGGAGTTCTCACAATATTCAAGCTCTATATGACAAATCACCCTGTTGGAGCACAGTCATGGGAATCCACTGACTGGCTACTGTAGAGTAGTGAAAAATAGACAATTGCCTACCTGGTAATTGCGAGAAACTAGAGCCTTAGGATCAGTGAAGCGTGAGGGCGGGCTGCTTGCTGAAACTACCAACTTCTGCACAACAGGTTCACCAACATAAAGACAAAGATAAGTTTACACCAATAAAAGTTCGGTCACATGTGATCACACACCACTGGCATTAGTGATAACAACATGAAACTTTAGGACTAACTAAATTAGAACAGTAAAAGTTCAGAAATATTAACCAACGGTGAATAAACATTACAGTTAGGGTTAGGGCATGCCAGGGGAATTAGGTCCTCAATATGATACGACCTAAAATAAGCATACACACAATTCAAGGGTGAGCAGCTAGATTGCAGGTAAGGAGGAACCTTTATTAGAGCTGGATTCATCCATGGGTGGACTCCATAAGAAGTGCCAGTGTAGTAGAACACACCATTGCAATCTCCATCACAAATATACAGCAGCTCCTTGTAAGTTGAAGGACGACGGCTGAAGCGTTGATTGTTTTGAGGAAACTTCACCATGCGACCTTGGGTACGCAGGCCAAGACTTTTACAGAATCCCCTACATCAAGCATATAAGTGGCATTCAAAATCAGCCAAAGCTTTCATACTTAAGAATTCTATGAGTAGAGAGACATATTTTAAACAAATTGCCTGATGTCCAACTATCATCTCTGAACATCCTTCAACAAATCCATTCAATTCCCACTGCAGGCTGCCTACTGTACAATTTCCCCAATGAAATTTCTATTGATTGTATGTATATTCCTATGCATCTCTGACTGCATCCATGTGATAAGAACCACCAGATACAATATTCCAAGATCCACAATCTGCTTTAAAATGATTGTTGTCTGAGGAAGTGATTAAAACATTTTATTCAATAAACTTGATAACTTACTTTTGCTGACATGAAGATGTCAAATCCTGACTCAGATACTCAATTGCTTCTGTTGCCTGTCCCAGAAATTCTTCATCAATAAGCTGCAGAAATCTAGTTCACAGACAAGTGTCCATAATATTGAATTCCATGCAATGTAAAACATGAACATGAGTGAGGATGCACAAACCCACCAGCTCTTTCAAGGATGGAATGAGCTTGCTAAGAGTGCAAAGATCAGAGTTTTGTAACTGCAGCAGTACCAACAGCTGTTAGTCTTAAACTGCCAGATACCTCCACACTGCAGGACTTAAATATTATCAATGCATTACCAGACATCCTTTCAATGGAACTCAGGCCTTGGACATGCAAGTGCCAGTGAAAATATTCCTTAAGTATCTCCTCATAAGCCACTCAAAACCAAAAATGACATCTCCTTGGACTGAGGAAGAAAGAAGCTGGCCCACCATCTCCAAAACTGGAAGGGATATAAATGGGAAGTGCACAAGAGGTAGCAAGGACTCCAAGTCTTCCTCTCGCTGCCCAAACAAATGATCTTGCTCCAAGTTGTTGGCATGGCAGTTGGCATCATCCCAGCCATGTATTTCATCTCTGTTGGCAGCCCATAACATAACAGCATCCAAAACTTTGTCTTCGGATGTAACACATAAATCTGGATGCTGCCACTCCACCCAAAAATTGTTATGATTTCAACAATCATGAACTCTCAGAAGCTTGAAGCCATAGATGTAACAGCAAATTTTCATGTAACACAAGAATGAAATGTCCTGGGGTTTGCTTTCATGTGTGAGAAGGAAACCTGCAAAATTCGAAGAAGGCATGATACTTCAAGCCCCCGAAACTCTGTGGCTGGGGGGACAATGCAATAGTCAAAATGGCGGGCACAGCATTCCTCACATGCATCTCTCAACACCTGACAAGAAGGCATGGAAGCCGCCACCTGCAGTATGGCGCAGGCTGAGTCCTGTGGCAACACAATAGCAGAACCATACTGAGTCACTCTAAATGCAACCCTGGAATCTAAATACAGGTCAGAAATTTTACCAATGAAGGAAAGCACAGTTTGGCTCAAGACTCTATGCTTCATTGATCACAAGAAGCATGAAGATGAAAATGTGTCTACAGAAGAAATTCTGTGAATGCTATTTTGTAAGTTCAACAAGCACATGTTGCTGTAGTTTAAGCTTAGGGGCAGGCACACAGTAGCTTTTCCTTCCACTGAAAAGACATTTTGTGCTCTAGCATCAAGCTGATAACCTAAAGTATAACTCATACCACCTTGCAAGTGATTGTGGTTTTAATTCAATATTAGCTCATGCTGTGTTATCCATAATGGCCAAGACTACTATAAGAAACTCATCCGAAGTTGTGGAACAATAGGGGCTTCCAAGTCCTTCGAGCAAGACTGGGCAACTAAGTTGCCCCCATTCTGACAGTTGTAACATATCCACCTTTGCGAAGGAGAAAGTAGCCCTAAAAAGTGAAGAAAAACTCAGCCATGCTTGGTCAGTAGACTTTGCATCATTCTTATCATCTTATTTTGCTCTTCTGATGATAGTGATGCGATGTACACAAGCAGGTATGGAACAGCAGACACCACAAGCATCCAATAAGCCAACAAACACAATGACTGACAGGTGTGGTTGGAAAATATAATTGGGGATCCAATCAAAATTCCAATCCTATTATAGCAATACTCTCACCACACCCATAAGACATATTTTAGAGCATCAGATGACTGCAAATCACTACCTCAGTAAGGCAATCCAGAAGGGACATGCAACACTCTTGTTGAAGAAGTTCAATTGCAAACTGATCAGCAAGCAGCAACAAAGGTAGCAAAAGACACCCAGCATTGTCCTTCTCATCCAGCTCAAGGTGGCCACAGTACATAAATTGCAGCATCACCATCAACAGCTCAGGGGGTACATCCCTGATGACCACCTCTCCAATACTGCTTTCGCACATGCCATTTGTGAACATCTGTGCAATTGGTAATCACTGAACTTCTGTCAGATATTATCACTTGGATGTCTTAAAAAGTGCTCACTGCAGCTAAATAGCAGAAACACACAAACGCATCCTGCCATCATCAACATATGAATCAGATTTAGTTGGTGTTTGAATGCTTCCTTTGATCAATAGCAAACTTCTGTTCAAATACTGACCAAAATTTTACTGCAAGAAGAGTTAGAAACCCTAATAGATTTGCTCTGGAAAGATGAACAGATGAGATTGTCAGACTTCTTGTTGTGAATGCTTGAAACAAAGACCAACTTGCGACCTAGGACACTCCAACCAATTTAAGACCAAGGCAATAAATCTGCAAGGGATGGCAACCAGTCAAACAAAAGAGTTAACAATGAGCAGACCACTTGAATAAGGCAATTTCAAGTTGACAAAGAACATCTTCAATTGGATTTAAAGGAGATAACCTTTCTAAATGGGACACTCCATGCACTGAGAACAAGTTTATGAGCTTGAAACACCTTGCCATGACTCTCCACAATAATATCCACATCACTGAACTCCCCACTCTCCAGAAGCTGCATCAATCGAGATCCATCAAAGGGCAGATTGATGGGAAATGCAGGCCTTTTCTCAAGAAATGCAACAGAGCTATTGTAGATTAGCTCTACTTTGGGATCCAACTGAGCACCCTTTGCTCCATAATCTTCTTCTCCTTTGAATGCCATTTTAAGTTCCTCACATTGTGATGCAAGTATTTTGAGGCCAAACTCCTCTGCAAGCTCTTGAAGTGGAACCAATTCAGATTCACAGACCTGAATCAATGGAGACACACAGACCAATGTGGACATCAGCTGCATGCTCAGGATTTTCAAACACTGTGTCTCCTTCCATACATATCTATGAGATTACAGAGAAAAATCCACAATAACACTTTTAAAGTAAACCTTCTGCACCCTGAACATATCCTTTGAGAACACCACTGTTGACAACATGGCTACAGTCCATGCACCTTAGCCCCTGAAAAACAAATATATGCATTATGGCTCTATATACATCAAGCTTCCTACAACTGTGGATGGACAGTAGTGGTACCTGTGTATGTCCTGTATACATGTACTGAAGGAAAGAGTGCAAGACAGAGTAGTCAACAGAAGGTAACCAAATAACATCTTCAGATGACATGGTGAATCTGGTACACCATGAAGCTAGAAGAACTCGATGAGCTGGCACAACTTGCCTTGCAGGTCCAACCACAAACTGTATATCTGCAAATTCAGCAGACTCCAGAAAGGGGGCTAAACCACCAGAAACCCCTTGAAGGTCAAAGGGACTACCTAGTGATGTCCCAATGACTCGTGCTGGTGGCAGCACCCGAATGTTGCGGTATCCCACATGCTTATCCCAGCTACTCAGGCCAACATACTTCACCTTGCAGTTAGGATTAGTATCAGACCATTCATATAAAACATGGTTCCCAGGCTCGCCTTTTCCAACAGTGATTCTCCCATCCAAAATGCTTATCCAATAGCGCTCAAAGCTGGATGGACAGAGCACAATGCCTGCCATGTCAACTACAGTTTGACCATCAACCAGCATCTTAAGTCGCCGATTACGGTGGCTGCCCAGGATAACTGTATAGTTTGGGCCCAGGTCTGTGCGGTAGTGTTTGCATCCTGTATGCACAAAATTTTGATGAGTTCTAACATTTGGACTTATATGTTAAGCTTTGGAGCACAAAGGGTTTAGGCTCCCATGAACATGATGGAATCACCATTATCTTCACAAGATCAAACTCACCAAACTCAGCACAATGTCCTAATATTTACATTCTCACAAATGCAGTATTGGAGACACCAGAAAATTGCTACTTAACTCAAGGCAAGCATCCAGCAAGAATGGAGGTGGGAGAAAAAGCAATATACAATCTGGGTTACAGAAGTCATTTCTTCAGCCAGATATAGACCTCAATGTCCTGCATCTCCCCACTGTCTCTTTGCAACTTACTTCAAGCAAGTTTCACTATCTGTACAAGGAATGCTACTTTATGTTCACAGATTAGGTGTCAATCATGGAGTTCAACAGAAGTTACTTGGATTTCTTTCCATTGCTCTGAGCTGATTGGACTGAAGTTGATAAAAATAGAGCAGGGATCCAAGAATGGACTCCCTTGAGTGGCTGGAACTTCAAGTCTCTGGATTCTCTGGACAACCTAGGTCGGCCTCCAGCAGTTAATGGTGACAAATGCACAATCTATGTTCAAAGGGGGGCTCTTGAGACAGAATAATTACCTGGATGTTCTTTGAAGACAACAGTCACATCGTTGTCTGCACGTGCCTCGAAAGCCACGCATCCCCTCCCTGCCTCCGCAAACCGCAGCTCATCTCCCATCAGCCATGTACAATCGAACGGCGGCACCACTAATACATTGTCCCCAGACATCTTTTTCTTCTGTTACAGAAGGACGCTTTCGAAGAAAGCTCTACTCCAGTTCCGCAAGGCATCTGGTCCCTAACCCGCTGAATGTTGTGGGAAACCAAATACCGTCTTTTCTTTTCCTAACAGAAAGACTCAAACAGCACACACTATCTCTGGCAAGCTTATCCGTTGCATTAACCACATATACAGGCAACGATGTGGCACATTTCCAATTGTTTCAGAATTATACAAAGTTCCGATGCACTTATGACTTTGCTCAAAACTGCAAAGTTCTCCTCGTTCTAAAAAGTTCCAAAAAACTGGACCGGCATAACCATCATCAACATCATCATCATTATCATGATCATTATCATCTCTTCCTCGACATGTTATAACAGGATTCTCTACCTTGTCCGAAGGATTGGAATCAAATTTCCTGAAACGGAACGGACCTTGCGATCCTTATCTGCAGCACATATACCAGGGACGGATCTTACACTACTTGGATCTAATAGAGAAGCAGCGGGGGTTCAACTGATTGGAAATTTGCATACCTGTGTGTTGCGCTCCTAGTGGCCACGACAGTCGAAGGAGGAAAGATAACAGAAGAGGAAAGATGAACAGAAAGAGCTAGCGAGCTCCTGGAGAAGCTCCTCGATGCGCAACGTCGCGAGAACACAAACGATTGCCGTGGATGTTGTTGCTGCGGCTGCGGAGGTACATCGGTTTCGTGAGGCACATCATCAGTTTCCGCCATCGCCAGTCGCAAATGCGCCCGTGCATTCCGTGCAATCGATTCTTAGGGCTCAGTTTCCAGCCGCCCACAGGGGTACTACCTACCTACCAGATGGGTACTACCTACTACCATCCTGTTGTACGGCTATTTCCGAGCGATGAGATACACTCGATCGATTCCTGAGTGTGGCAGAATTGGTCAAACCTGGCTGACCTGGAGATAAACTCTGCGCCACATTTCTTTTCCTTTCTTTTCTTTTTTTGCAATTTTGTGATGTTTAGCCAAATTTGGCTAACGCGCCAGAGATGAAGAGTACAAAAATATTCAGAATCCTCTTCTATTTTGGCGACCTTCTGGAGACAAACGGCACCACATTACTGTCTAATAAATATGGCGATTTCAGAAAAAAAAAATTCCTCAAAATCTGGTTTAAGGTTGGTCAAATTTGGGTGACCTGGAGATAAACTCTGTGCCAGGTTTCTTTTTTCCTTTTTTTAATTTTGTGATGCTTAGCCACACTTGACAACAATCATCCACAAGAGGAATTAGCCAAATTTGGATAACAGAATCAAAAAAATCATTAAGAATCCTCCTATATTTTGGCGACCTGCTGGAGCCCAGCACCCCCCACATTGTCTCTATTAAATAAGGCGATTTCAGAATTCTTTTCCCTCAAAATCTGGTGACTTTGGCACATTTGTTCCACAAGAAATCCTTTGAACCACACTTGTCTGTCGTCGCGCACTGGATCTTTTCTCTTTTATTTTGTCGCCGCCACAGTGCGGAAATTTGCCAGAAAAAAAAAAAGAAAACGCCCACTTGTTTTAATTGGCGAAAGTTTGCCACTTCGTGAACAAAGTTGTAATTTTGTTGGAAAAACAAGTACATTTTTGGGAGTTATCTATTGGCAATATTTTGAAATAAATATGAGGAGTAAATGGCGACAGGTCCATAGAATCTCAGTACAGCACCGGAACCCGGAACCCTGAGTTTGGTCATGTACAGGGGGTGAGAATCATCAATTTTTGTGGGAAACTGAGTTTCACCCTGTCTCTCCTTTTTCCTGAGCGCCTCTATTGCTGCTACAGTACATATATTTTCACTGCTCCTACCAGTACTGCTATTAAATAACTACTCTAGAACCTTGTACAGCAAATGCTGAGTTTCAGCATTTCATACCCAGATTTAATAAAATTTCATTACTTTACGGATACCACTGAAAGAGGGGTTGGGCGTGAAAGGAGGCTCAAAGACAGGATTACTTTAGGGACAACTCTACTGTGAATGAAACTTTGAGTTCTTTTTTCTTTTGAACTCGACGGAAATTTTCCAGTTTTAATTGTTGCTGGTTGGAACTTGGTTTGGGTGGGGCAAAGCTACAATGCCATGATTGGCCTGCTTGGTCATTTTTACTATTTTCTAGCCTTTTTTTGCTGTTTATTTTTACGTTTAAAGTTTATCCTTTTTCTTCATTTTTCTATAGAAACCACACCAAACTGCACCACAACTACTTTAGATTTTGGATTCTCTCAAGGAAGGATTGCAAGTGAACTATAGTGTGTTGGGGGGGAGGGGTGTTGTTGAGCACAAACTCGATGGCAGGAATAGCGTTTTTGCAAAAATGCCCCCATGTCGGGTGTGCCGGTTTGTCGGGCCCTCTCACTCGTACGGTGAGAAATTACAAAATGTAATTTCCTGCCACACTCATGCACCTAGTTGATTGCATCCCATAATGCCCTACACATAACAAAGAACGGGAAGAGACAATTTTTAAATTGTTTCTTTGGCAAGTTGGGGTGGGGGGAAGTGTAGATGGGGACAATGCAAAATACCCAACTATCTCCATTTGCAAGTGGGTGGGGCAATGTAAAAGGGGGATAGTTATCCTGAACTAGCCAATGGTTAAAATCAAAAATTCCAAAAGAAATCTTCATTCAAGGTTGCTTGGAAGCCTCTTTTTTTTATGTGTTTTAAAGATTTTGTTATGAAAATTCATATTTTTACAATAATAAATTTATACTACTACAATAATAGTAACTATTGTGGCTTGTGCCATTGAGCACATATCATAATATTTAATGAATTTTGAAAGGGCAAATGATATACAAGTTCTTTAACCTAAGTTCAAAATTCAATTTTCATTATAAAAAAACATTTTATTGAATTTTCAATAGAAAGAAATTACTCAACATGCAACCTTGCTTATTGAGGGTTTTCCAACAAAATCGATAGTAGGCCCCAATTTCCCCATATTTTTTATTTTTTATTTTATTGAATTTTCAATGAAATTTTTATTCAAAATTCAACAACCCTTGCATTGTAAATCTAAACATTCTCAAACCACATGACTGCACCCTTAATAATCAAAAGCTTTCCAATGATACCAAGAACAGGACAAGGGGTGTGGTGCCT
>Ga0116230_10001730_pt1 | contig 20909 bp, 14 predicted proteins | sample S1TSphfallax_3_FD_88678 | JGI IMG/M metagenome (GOLD analysis project Ga0116230, IMG submission 88678) | Host-associated microbial communities from peat moss isolated from Minnesota, USA - S1T2_Fd - Sphagnum fallax MG | ecosystem: Host-associated > Plants > Peat moss > Unclassified | place... | reverse complement strand
GGGATGGTGGTCAGAATAGTGGTGTAGGTAGTACGTATTTGAAACTCAATGAACCAATGGGAACGGTTAATTTCAATTGTATCAACCAATAGGAATGCCCCATTTCAAGTTGGGGTGCTAGTGGCATCTTATTATTTATTACCTACTTGCCTAGTGGACGGATTCTAACAGGAAAAAATGAATACACTGAAAAACAGCCACTAGTAACTACTTACTACAACCTAGAATTAGCACCGTCCATCTTGTTCACGTGGTGCGTTTTGCATCGCAGGATACGTACCGCATCGGTAGGAGAAGGAGCACCGTCCATCTGGTGGACGTGGTGCGTTTTGTGTCACAGGATACGTACCGCGCGGGCACAAGACTTGATGAGGCAACAGAGTGCGGAACGGAAGTCCGGGTCTGAGTGAGGACTGGCAGTGCTTTTCTTAGGAATTTTTGTTTATAGCCAAAGTGGCGAGGCATCGCAAGGAAGATTTAGCCAAATTTAGCTATAAATCAGAAATGAAGTGCAAATCTTTAAGCATCCTTCTTTATTTTTGACTATGCAATGAAAACCAAAAATATGAATCTGGCGATTTTTACTTTATTTTTCCTCACTTCTGGCGGCTGAAATTCCAAAATCACTTCTTTTTCAAATTGTTAAATTCGATTTTTGGCGAAATTTCACCAGTACAAAAAGACCGCTGAAGAGAAGTGTTTTTTTTCTATAGGAATTTCTGTTTGTAGCTAAAGTGGCGACCATTCATTGGAAGATGTAGAACAGATGGTGATCATTCCTATAAAGATTTAGCCAAATCTGGCTATAAATCTCAGAAAATAAAGTACAAATCTTTTATCATCCTTCTATATTTTTGGCTACACAATGAAAACCAAGTATATTAATAGTGCGATATTTAAATTTGTTTTTTCTCACTTGTGGCGAATGAAAATCTGCAAAAATCCCTTCTCTTTCAAATTTTTAATTTTGAATTTCTCTTTTTGGCGAAAAAACATACGCCACTGAGTCGGAGTCGGAGTCGGAGTCGTCCCGATCCGTTCGCTGACGGAAGTCCGGATCTGAGCGCGGAGTCGGAGTCGTCCCGACCCGCTCGCTGACCTGCCCTTCACAGCAGAAAAGTTTGAAGAAAAAATTGCACCAAATTTGATCAATTTCCGACGATGATGATGGTCGAAGAGGAGGAGAAGAAAGAGGAGGGTGCGTGGTGCAGGAAGATTGGTGCCGCTTTAGTTGCCGTCGGTGGCTATGAAAAGCGGGAACTGGAAACATGTTGATCGCAAGCAAGAATCATCAGCTGCGTTGCGGTAGTGGCGGCTCCGGCTCCTACTCCTCAGGTCGGCGTTTTTGGTGGAGCACAGTGCTGTTGCTGACTACTTGTCTGGGTGTAGGAATCAGTGCTTGGCACGGACTCGTGTTTTCGTATCCTCGTCGTAGCATTCCCCCCCCCTGTGTTTTTCTACCGGCTGCATTTGGTGTACAAGGATCTGCTCCCGTAGCTTCTGGTCTTGGAGCCTCGTCCTCGTCTTCATTGTCTGTACCCAGCTTGAATTTGCAGCCTACTGCTGCGGTTTCTGTTCTTTTTCCTAGCTTGCATTTGATCAGAAGCTCCAGTTACAATGCAGGTGATCTTCAGCTACAACAGATTGTTTTTGGGATTGCTGGGGCATCGCAGCTATGGGAGAAGAGGCGGGAGTTTATCAAGTTGTGGTGGCGGCCAAAGGAGATGCGGGGGTTTGTTTGGTTGGAGGAGCCTCCAGTGAAGAAGATGGAGGAAGGAGAGAATCTACCCATAGTGGCGGTGTCAGAAGACACTTCCGGTTTCAGATATACGCATCCTTTGGGTCATCCTTCAGGAATTCGCATTTCTCGTGTCGTTTGTGAGAGCTTCAGATTACACCTTCCCGATGTGCGGTGGTTTGTCATGGGCGACGATGACACTATCTTCTCTGCCGAGAACTTGGTGCGTGTTCTCAGCAAGTATGATTCTCGGGAAATGTGGTACATTGGGAGTACTTCGGAAAGCCACAAGCAGAACGACCATTTCAGTCATAGCATGGCATACGGTGGGGGAGGATTTGCCATCAGCTATCCTTTGGCTGAGGCACTGGCGGCAATGCAGGATGAGTGCTTGGAACGTTACCCTCAACTCTTTGGCAGTGATGATCGCCTTCATGCTTGCATTACTGAGCTTGGTGTCTCTCTCACCAGGGAGCCTGGCTTCCATCAGGTAGGTACCCATGTCTTTCTGAGCAGCTCCCTCTGTCTCTGTCTCTCTCAAATGCAAAATTGTAGTTCTTACATTTGCATCAAATGCGTGTGTGCCATTTTACAGTTTGACGTTTATGGAAGTGCACATGGATTGCTTGCTTCACATCCTGTGACGCCCTTCATCTCTATGCACCATTTGGAGGTTATAGAGCCACCGTTCCCAGGGCTGTCTGCTTTGGAAGGCTTGAAGCATCTGGTGAAGGCGATGCGGACTGATCCAGGGAGTTTCTTGCAGCAATCGATTTGCTATGATCACAAGCTTGGGTTATCAATCTCCATTTCATTAGGGTATGTTGTACAAGTCTTCCCGGAGATTATTCTTCCTCGAATCTTAACAGCTGTCGAAACCTCATTCACAGCTTGGAACCATGACAATAGTGCCCTGGAGTTCAGCTTTGACACACGGCCTGTATCCACGATGGTGTGCAAGCAGCCCTTCCTATTTTACATGGAAGGAATGCATGTTGACGAGAACAATAGCCAAAACACTGTCAGCACATATGGGCGCTACTCAAATGTGGACAAAGCAAAAACAGATGCTCACTGCTGGTTTTACCATTTGCCTCCTGAAAAGCTTCAGAAGATTATGGTCATTAGTGAATCCTTGACCACGAATTGGTACATGGTAAGCCCACAAAAACCTCTCTTCTTTCCAGTTATTTTCTTGCTCAAGTCTTATGTCAAGTTATCTGCCGGTCAAATCCTTCACAAATTCCATCTTCATGGTGATGATCTGATGTCAATGGTTGCTATCTGCAACAATCCATCATCATCTGTTACCAGAGCAAGGAAGTGGGTGGCACAAGTGTACATCTGGAACTACAAGGACACCATTTGTGTGCACCTCCTTGTTTGTGGCAATTTGCAGCTTTCTTTCATGCAGTGATCAGACTATCATTGTTTTCAAATCTCAAAGATGTTGTAGAGTAAATGTTGAAATTTTTGAGTATTCATAAGGGCTATGTCCTCAACAAACAGCCAATTGGTTGAGATTTTACAGGTACCCAGGAGGCAGTGTGCAAAGTTGATGGGCATGAAGGACAAGGAGTTGACTATTCATGTGGGTGCGTGTAAACCTGGGGAGCTTGTCAGTGGTTAGTGGTGACCAAGTGGTTGGAGTAAACTGAGTGATTAGCTGTTTCTGTGAACCATATGGCTAATTGTGGTGTCGCATACGAACTGAATGGAGAAGAATCCTGTCAGTGGATTGCCTCATGTATATGGTATTCAGCTTACAATGTTGTGCATTCTTAGGAATGCACATTTTGTAACCATGGCAGACTCAGGCTCTGACTTCTAGATGACATTCACCGGATTTTTATGTAGATTTCAGGGAAAAAGAATCTGCAAGCAGGATGTATCTTTTCTAGTGGAGGAAGAAGACTGGAGGTCAGGCATGTCTGTCACCTCTAAGTATTGGGTGGGGTTCAACTGCAGTTACAATGGTATTGGTAGGAACATTATTTGGGCATTTTTGTCAGCCATTCTGCCCTCTCAATCCGTATGGACAAGTTTGTGCTATCTAGTCTTTGGATACTTTCCTGGAGCAATTCAACACCACTATAGAGAAGCCTGCATAGATGAACTGAGTATTGGCAGGTTGAAGGATGTTCTTCAAGCTTTTGGGATGGAGAGAGCACGTCCAATGCTTACATGATCCATGGTCTGTTTCCAACGACTTTTTCCTGAGTAGACTTGTGTCTCCAATATATAAGAGATGTTCTACATCAGGTTTGACCTAATCTTGCTGCGAAATTCTGATCCACATGAATATTGATTTGAGATAATGGCAGTTGGAATTCTTTCAGACCACAATGGGAACTCCTGCAATTGTTCTTTCCAGAACACCAGAAGTATCTGAACTTCTACTTTGTATGTGTTTTCAAAAGTGGATATAACATAGCGGTGCAGAAATCTTAGATAAGGAGAGACATTTTTCAAAATTATTTTTTCTGATGTGGATGTTTCTGGGGGTTATGCTGGATTTTTAGGCCCAGCAAGTCCCATTCAGAGTTTAGGCAGGAATTAGACCAAGGGTATTCAGATCATGCTAGCCACTCAGCATACGACACAGGCTTTTGACCTCAAGCAGACTGGGAAACTGCAATTTTAGGGTCCTTATTTCCTGTTGCAAAGTTCCTACATAAAACCCTTTTGAGATTATGAGTATGATAAAAAGACTTTCATGCTGCAGGTTTCAAAGTACTCTACTTGTCTGAGCTTTTAGGATATAGACATTTTTGCTGCAACAGAATAATGAGTAATAGTTAAGTGGGTGCCCAATCAAAATCAGGTGCATAAGAGCACCTACCAAGTGATTAGTGATAATTAGCAAGCTGAATATGAAAATTGATTCCTGAAAAGGATGCAAGTGGAACATGACTAATCAATCAGCAAAGCTAAATGTAATTGATAACTGCAACGTCGTATGCAAAACATTACTCACTGCTCTGTGTTAGGTCTATTGTTGACACCAAAACATGTCAAAATGAATTCTGCCCAGAAAAAAACAGATTCGCCAATCCAAGGATGCAAATAAATACTGTCAACTATGTTGGAAGTACTGCAGCAGATGGAAACTTCAATCATTCCCTGTACAGATTTCAGTGTCAAATAACAGCCAGGCTAGCCCAGCTATTTCATATGCATTATTTTGGATCAAGAAATTACAGTCAGGCAGGTTACAGCTGTTTCGTTATTGTTAAAAAAAAGTCATTGGTCATCTAAAGAAGATGCAAGTCTAGTGAGTGAGTCAGGAGTTCATGACCAGCTTTAGGTCTCTTCCCGATTGCGAATCAACACCCCCAATACATCACGTGTTAAGCTGCCTGTATCTTGTTATGTGTGTCGACGAAAAGTGATTCATATCCATTCGGTGTGATGGGCCTCCACCAGCTGAGCAGGTTCTGGATGTACAGGATGCTGGTTATGTCTGGGCATTGGCTCAAGGCTGCTGGTTACCAGAAATACTCTCAGCACTCCCTCACCTGAGCTATTTTTGGTAACCAGCAGCCTCGTCGATTACCTAGTCCATATAGGTTCCAACATGAAAAAGCCTCTGACATAACGAGAAGTATAATGTTGTGACAATGGAACAGATAATCCAACAAATGTTTCTTGTGCCATGAGAACACAATTTTCACACCATGACAAGAAGGTCTAAAAATCGCCTTCACTGAATCCTACTCATTGAGGGCTTCCCAACAGTACCTAACACATGCCCAAATTCCTCTATAGTTTTTAGTTTTAATTTAAATGAATTTTCAGTGAAAATATTGGTCAATATTTAATAACTTCTCCACCATAAATTGAGACATTATGAAACCATCTTGGTGCACCCCTACTCATCAAGGGCTTTGCAACGATACCATGTGTGACAAGAGACACCATGGTTTGGGAGATGTCAATGTGACAAACAAACAAACTACCTTTTGTTGCAGATAGATTATGGAGTGTAGTGTATCCTGTGGACATTTACGTGTCCAAATTCCAAATCTGCTTTCACTTTAGGTATTTGAAGGTTGTACTTCATCCAAGTACAGTGTACAGGCTCCTCATTTTGCTAGAATGGTGGACCTGATCTAAGATCACCTCCTCATGAACAAATCCACTTGATGCAAAATAGTAAGATTGCAAGTAGGACTGCATATTGACCTTTACTCTGCTGCAAGAAAGACATTGAAACTTGCCATTCATTGCAGTTTGGGAAATTATTTTGTGACAGATTAACCAGTTCCAACTAAACTAGACTATCTCAAAACCATAGAAAACAAAAAAGATACTCAATAAAATGCTAGTATTTTAAAATATTAATTGTAAGCAAAGGGGCCAGTAATTGATGATCCTCAAATTGTGCAGTTTTAGTTTTAAACATTTTTTGAATTTCCATTACCACATTAGTAGTACTCTTACAATTATTAAGATGGTGTACTATTAAGCAAATCTATCTATGAAGCAAGGTAGTTAGTTTGTTTTGTTTTGTACTTACAAGATCCACCAAACTGGGATGCTTCATATCGCATTCTGGTCTCTTTGGAAAGCTCTTGAGGAGGAGGGGTGCATTGGTTTGGTTTCATGACATTTCGACTTGCAATGCAAAAGTCTTGAATATTGAATGATTTCTTCACTGAAAATTAAATTAAATTGTAGCTGAAAGTTTTGGAGGAATTATTGGGATGTGACTTTGGTGTTATTGGAAAGATCTTGATGAGCAGGATTTAATGGAATTTATTTGGTAAGATTTGGATTCAGAATCTGGGAGATATTGATTTTAAAGTGATTTCTGCTGCTGAAAATTTAAATAAATTCCAAAAAACCAGGTTTTGGAAGGAAAAGTCAGTTGAGGACGCATTAACACTTGGGCCAACAGCACAGGCCACACTAGTCTCAATGATAAAATAAATCCCCATTCATGACACTGAAAATATGTAAAAAGAAATGGAAATTAGAATTTCAAGATGGATGGGGAACTTGAATAACAAATGAATATTGAATGCTTTGTTTTCAATGGCAAATGCTGATGTTGCAAGACTGGACATAAGAATATTGAGTATGTTATGTGTCAAAGAACTATTGTGCATTGGAAATGACTTGCAAAAGTCTTTCCATCACTTTGAAGTTTGATTAAATTGTTCAAGGTTAAACCTTACATTTTCTTTCACTTGATTCTCATTGTATCTTTCAGATGTTGATTCAAACAATGAAACACATGTTTAGATGATATATGCACAAGGTCAAATGCCAAACTGATGATATGGAATGGTAAGAATTCAAACATTCCAAGAAGCCTCCTAATGGTGAAAAAAAATGTCATGCTCCAAATCCAATCCTTCACATTTGTAAACTTCCAATTTTTTTGTTCTTCAAGAAATCAAATCCAAAGCCAATTAGTTTCAAATTGATATCATTCCACCATTATAATGTACGTTGTATAACCAGTAAATAGTAACACTTGAACAACAAACACATGTATAACTACAACCTATTTGAAAAAACAGTGCATGCCTAGAGAAGAAAAATAAATTAGTACTTGGGTGTGTAGAATTGGTATAAAAAGGATTCAGAGGTTGGTTTTAGTTCCATTTCTAGCAATAGGTTGATTTCTAGGTTTGGTATTGGTCAATTCCATTAGGAGGTTAATTCTATCTCTAGTTAAAGTTCTTTTTATCTTTTCCCAAATTTTTAACTTGATGATCAAGGGACTTGGAGCTAACATGAAAACGAAACTTAGAATTGCGTCACGTTGCTCCAAACTTTGCATAGTTTTACATTTGAGATAATGACTAAGTTGGTGTGTGATTAGGTTGGTGTTTCTATTTTAAGACTTTAGATTTGTATTGCACCCATGTTGGAGAATTTTAATGTCATGAATGGAAGAATGACATAAATGTAAAACATAAGGAGGAATGGACAACAAAAATGGTTGTGTACTTTCAAATCCTTGAAAGCTTGAAGGAAAGGCAAAAAACCAAAAAGAGGAAATTATATATAACAAAATGTCTTTGATAGTAGACCAATGAATAGGTCTTAGATGGGCCATAAATTGGGTTGTGTAACTCACTGCAAATGGGTGTTTCCATGGTACAGTGTCACAAAAAGGAGTCATAGTTTGACAAATTTCCACTAGAAGAAAATTGGAAATTTATGACTCTTTTCATGACTAGAAAACCAGTCATAGACGACACAATTGACTCATGGTTGTATAGTTATTGTGGATGAGTTGTGAAGCGCACATAATCATATAATTGATGACATGGCACACTTCATCCAATAGTCATTATTGTAGTCATTGAAGACATAGGGGCCACCTATGATTAACCACGTGACATGTCACCACATATGTGGATCCTATGTGGCAAACCAATTTACTATGTGGGGTCCACAAGATGATGATTCATCAACTAAGAATTTTGAATGGTTCAATGATTTCAATATGACCTGAAGTTTACCATATGGTTGTGCACATGGATGACATACAAAGGTCCACCTACTAATATCATATTAGGCCACATGTCGTAATTACATTTATCCATGTGGCAGCATTGTGTGTGTATAAATGGAAGGGATATTTGAAAACATAATCATATTGAAGTAATTGTTGAATAATTTATTAATATTATCTGTGTAGCAATCATGGATTGGGACAGGTGGCACCTAGCAATTCGGCCAATATGTGGACACATTGTCAAGGTGTTTGACTTTTGTACATAATACCTAAACTGAAGCAATCATTCATAAGTAGTGAAATAATTATATTTTGTTATGACTATGTCATATGAGAGTTATAAGGAAGTCATTCTATAATTTTGTTTTCTTACTTTGCCATTGCCAATTGTACACACTTTCAGTCATATGACATTCATTGATAAGTTATTCATGCTTTCAAAGGACTAGCACAAATAAATATTGGTAACACCATAGTCATTTTTTGTTTTCTAATAAATAATTGTAGTTATTAGTCATACGTGCTAGCAATAGAAGTATTAATTATGAACACATGTCACAAATAATTGTTTTTTAACAAAAAACACATGCTAAAAGCTAAATGGGGCAATAAGCAAAATAATCTTCCAAAATAAAAAAAGAATGTATTATATGGAAATTCCAATGTTCCATGCCAAGATCCACCAAAAAGAAAACAAAGTTCATTGTTTGCTAATGAAATAAAGTGTCAAATATTACAAACACCCACACATCAAAGAATTCAAATAAGATGGTTCTGACCAAAGTATGTGAATTTAAAACCTTCACATATCTACAATTCTGTAATGTGCAAGTGCCTACCACATCTCTCACCAAAGCTTGGTCATCAACTTCATGTAAGTGCATAAGTGGAGTACCAACAATTCAATATATTAGCATTGGTTGTGACCATTGTTTGACAACTAACATCCCTTGAATTGCAAATCAACACAAATAACTAATAAAACAATGAAAACCACAATGAAAATTAAAGACATTAACGAAACTAGAAAGTGATAGAAAAAAAGGTGTGCTTGTTGTCCCATTGCCTTGTCTTTGTTGCCTCCAACAAGTGTAACCACCCTACCTTGTAACTCCTAACCAAACATGGCATGCTATAACCAATTCCACAAAATGAAAAGATCAATGAAAAGCAAAATTGATCTCAAATAGATGTGTAGAAAAGAATTGGAAATGCCTACAACACACCAAAGCAATATACTTACCTAACCCACACTTTGACAACTTTAACCCTCACCTACATTCATTTTATAAGGAGATTTATGCTTGAACAACCTCTTCATTGGTGATGTTTTTCCCTACAAAACAATCTAGTCCTCACCCTCCACACTTTTGAATGGAATTGTTTGTTTTGTTGGAGGAGTTTATTTCACCGTCGTTTGTAATTGTGGTATATTGGACCAATCCTTTTTAACTATGAATATGGTCGATCCATAGATTCGAAAAGGTTCTTGCACAACGAAATTGATTGTGATTTTGTCATACCTACGTAATTGCCCTTTGAAAAATTTGGAAGTTCGTCGGGACTCCAACTCCCAAAGTGGGAGCTCACTTGAGAGTGTGGGGGTTCATTCCCTCACACTTTCCTATACTCTTGAGAGCATGAAATGTGACTCCCAGGCTTCATTCTTGGCCCGCATCTTAACCAACCCTTGTTTTGGTCACAAGCCCAAGGTTAGGGTTGCGATAATGGAGTTAAGAACCCATCCAAGAACATGGAGTGAAATGTCGGAGTGTGTTATATGATTTATTGTATTGGCTAATACATATACTTGATGACTTTTGCATATTTTCTTGAGTTGTAATTATGCATGTAGATTAGATGAAACTTTGAATTGATTTTTGACATGTGTGTTAAACTATACATGTAATTGTTTTCACAAAATTGGCATTGTACCTTGGGCTTTGTTTTTAGTATACCTTAAAACCATAGTTCAATAGACCCTAGGTAAACAAGTGACATTTGATATAAGTGCTATCAAGTTAATGTTTAGTTATTATAACCAAAGGTTGTGTAGTCATGGTTTAGTTATTTGTCAGATGTAGGTTAATCATATACAAGTCAATTGTTTTTATTTAGAAAAAAAAATTGTGGCAATGCTCATTAGAATTAAATATGAAGTGGGATTTATTAGATCTTGTGTTCTAGACTTGGTTATTAGGACTATATAGAAGCTAATGATGACTTTTATGAAGTTTAGTCATAGTGAGCTTAAAAGCATTGGATAGGGAGTAATTTAATGGGGTTACCATTTTGATGGCAAATTGTTTTTGGGTTGATTAGGGTCCAAGAGTGTGCAATTATTAATTTCAAACAAAATTAACAAGATCACCTATGATGTTGTGATTATCACAAGAGCTTTTAATTTGATGGGCAATAGATGTAATGCATCATGAAATGAATTTTGCTAATAATTTCTTGAAAATAGTGATTAGTGAAAAGGATACAGTGAAAGTGAGGCAAGATTTGCAACATAGAAACCACATTTGTGGTTAATTATAAACCTTCAAAGAGGTAGGAAGATGTTGAAATTAGTAGCTCCCTATGTGTTGACGCCAAGTGAGTTTGACACATTTACAACCACTATTGAGAATTTGCAGACACCATTAAGACATGTTTTAGTGATGGGAAAGTACATCAAGAAGAAAAATTTTGGCAGTTTAAAATCACATGATTACCATGTTTTGATGTAGCAATTTTTACCACTAACATTACATCGCCTTTTAGCTACAAGGCCTTGGATGGCTGTGATGAGCAATCCAAAAATTTTAGGTTGGATTTGTAACAAGATTTGGAATCTTGTAGAAATTGATTCACTTCGAGTCCATGTTGCAATTACCTTTGTTTTAATTGAAATGCATTTCCCACCTTCCTTTCTCAATATCATGATTCATTTGTTGTATCATCTTGTTGATGAATTAGATTTGTGTGGACTAGTGGCAACTAGATGGATGTATCTAGTGAAATGGTACATGAAAACCCTAAAGACCTATGTGTGCAATATGGCAAGGCATGAGGGATCCATGGTTGAGGGGTACATTAGAGGTGAATGTCTTGGTTTCATAACCGAATATTTGCAAAGATTTGAGTTTGTGTAGCAATGCATATGGGATGCTGAGGAGGAAGAAGATGTTGGTGAAGTTTTGGAAGGTGTTGGGCAAAAATTCATGATGACTCTAGCCTTATGTGACCTTGCCCACTAATACGTATTAACCAACATTACCTTAATATCACCTTGGCTTGAGTAAGTAAAATCCGTTATTATTTGGAAATTGTGGATAGCTAGGTTGATTTAGGAAATTTCTCATGTCTTTTATGTTCTTCAAAAAATGTCATTCACTTGTTGAATTCCTAATGTTGCTTTTTATGACTATGTATTTAAGAAGTGAAAGTTGGAGCAAGCCAACAACCCAAATCTCTACCTTTCATTGAATTAGTGGGTACCCGTTAATTGTTTCAACCAATTAATAACTCTTGTTGTTCTGTTTGTGTACTCCAGCTATAAAATATTTTAGAATCTTTTGGTGCATTCAATTTTTGCCTTCCAACATGTTATATTTTTAATATTGAATAAAATCTCATTACTTTGCAAATTAACGATGTTTTTAGAGATCGAAAAAAAGGTTGGGGTTGAAAGAAGGCCCCCCCCCTAAGGGATCATTTTGACGGATATTTCTATTATATAAGTAGTGTTGGCAGGTATTTGATATGCTGAATAACCTCCACGTCTGGGTATTTGTAAAATGGGAATTAAAAGAATTAAAACTCGAAGTCAAAGAATCACAAGTTCCGGGTATTTGAAAAAAATTCAGAATCAAAGAACTGCTGCCGGTTCTGGTTATTTCAAAAAAACCTCACGGAACTGCCGAGTTTCACGAAAACCCGGAAAAGAGGAGCCAGGCAAGTTTTTGGGCGGTTATTTTACTTTTACAATTTGGGATCTAGGTTTTAGGACCTCAACAGACGGACAGACGAGATCTAGGTTTCAAGACCTCGACAGAGAGACAAACGGGATCTAGGTTTCAAGACCTCGACAGAGAGACAAACGGGATCTAGGTTTCAAGACCTCGACAGACAGACTAACTGAAGAAATCGCCCGCTGCTTCACCGGCCTCTCCTTTCCCCCACCCCCCAAAACCTCCGTCACAGACACAGAAACTTATTGAATTAATATATATGATGGGTAAAAAATGTTGTACATGGCCCAAGTTTAGGGTTTAGGTGAGCACTTGTCCAATGGCATGTTACCATGTGAATGAGATGCCCCCTACAATTGGTTATGTTTATATCATATGAATCTAGTTTAACATTATGGATATTCTCAAGTTATCATGACTTTTATGACTTGTATATATCTCTAACTTCAATGTTGAAGTGCAAATGCTGAATTAGTATTGAGCTGGAAGCAAAAGCAAAAAGTATGTGTATGTACCATGAACATTCCCAAAGATCAATTAGTTGGTGATGTTGTTGCAATAAACCCAAGAATATCTAGAGGAACAAATATCATTTTGACCAAACAAAAACCACCTATGTTGTGCAAGATAGAGAGCAAGAGAAAATACTGCCAAAAAAGTTTGAGGAAAGGTCTAGTTTGCTTGGTCATCCTTGTGCTCTTAAAGTTGCACGTGCATTACTCAGTTCTTGGAGGTTTGAAAGTGCCACTGCAAAGGAATGCTGACTTGATCCTCTGGCATCCAACATCCTCCTGTGGTATCATTTCAGCTGTTAGGAACCAAGGAGATATGACATTGAATCCTTGGGCAGTGTTTTCATCACAGTAACCCTGGATAGGAAAAGTATCCACATCGGCCATATTGCCAGGGTGCATCATTCCAGCTTCCAACTCCTGGCATCTATAATCCTCAATAATCAAGCCCTGGGGGCCACTTGATTCAGACAGATCTTGGCCGCGATTATAGGGTTGCCATCCATTAGCTTCTGGCTGAAGACTACTTCCACTTGATGCATTGGGTGGAGGATCTACTATGCTGGAGGAAGGAACTGTGGTGGTTACCAAAGAAGCTGGAACCAAATCACATGTCATACAAGCAGTGTCTCCTTGCATTCGAGTTGCATATGACAAGCTTGGTAGAAGAGCTTGTTGGTTTAGCACATTCATGGAAGATCCTGACTCCATTGACATGTATGGGTGTTGATTTGGCAGAGGCTGAGCAGGCTGAGCAGGCTGGGTTGGGTATGTTTGAGGCTGCTGTGCCGGATCCTGGTTGTATGTATTTGATCCAGCCATTCCATCACCTGCACATTGATCCACATTCTTAATCAGCTTCAGAGAAAAATGGTGTACATCCCTACCAGACACAAAATGAAATAGTCAGTCAGAATCGACACATAGACAGTACCTGCATACCAAGAAATGACATAGTTCATATAGGGTGCACAATGATGGGAATGCACAATCTCAATGTCAACGAGCTAATTTCCAGTCGTGCCATTTCTCTTGGCTACTAGATGTCATTAGTCTCCTTGAGTGTCAGTATAATTTGTGGTACTTAAGGTTGTTTTAAACCATGTTGCAAATAGCAGATGGACCTGTGGAGCTGCCCTTGAATTTAACCTTGTGGGCCAGACTGGGCAAGACTATTAGGATGGGCAGGAAGAGCAGTGCTGCAACTCTTCTAAAGCCTACTTTCCAGAGAAGGTCAGAGCTCCAAAGCAGCATAGAAAGATTCAGGTTACAAAAATGCTCCGTCACACCAGCTCTCTACCTAGCATCCAAGTTTTTATCACACATTGATGTACACATGAGAACCTGGTCCAAATGAGGTACAGTGGAACACATAGAGTTGATCTAACATTAGCTTCTTTGGCATCCCTATTGACATTCAACTTTCTGTTATAGCAAGCAGATTTAAAGGTTAACAATTCTCTTTGTCCCTGTAGACTGACTTTCTTGAGAGAAAAACAACCAGTTGAGCTCCTCTAATAATTGTTGGCATTTGACCAAAACAGTCCCAATCCATAAGCTGGACCAGCCCCCACAGTGTGCCCAAAAGTCATGGATTACGTTGGAATTCTAAAGATCTGACTTGATACAGTCATAGAGGACTTCAAGCTGAATCTTTCCGTTTTAAAAAAAGGTTTTTGGTTCAGAAATGGAAAGTCATCACCGTTGGAAGTTGTCTTTTTAATGTGAAGCAGCTTTCAAAATTATAAGTTTTTGGAGAATTGGATCAAGATACCATGCTTCATAGATGATAAAAATTCTTGGATAGAAAGAAGGCATCTATGTGAATGGTGTGGGGAAAAAAATTGTGCAAAATAGAGTTGAGACGAGGGAGAATTGAATGGTCAAACTTGGCCATCCAATGTAACTCTACACAAAATTATAGAAATTCAACTATTTTTTGGCAGCAAAAATTCACAACTGTTTGGGACTCTTCTTAGCCCCTGTTGTGTCTCAGGCACCTTGTATGAGTGCACCCCTCTCCCATGTTCCTCTTTTTTTTAGCATGAGCAGAAACAAAATTTTGGAAGTTGGAGTTGCTAAATGCTGCCCAGGCTTGAAAATAACCTACCAATGTGGCTTGAGAAACACGAATGAAACACCACAAGCACAGGAAAGATGGTATGGCATATCCCCATATTGGTAGGAGAACATCTTTCACATTAAAAAGACAGGAAAGATGGTATTGGCATATCCCCATATGTGAAGATATTGTAGGTAGGAGAAATGGTGGGGGCAGCAGCCCAATTTGGGCTGTTGTGGCATTTAGGGGTTTGGAACTTGAACCTCAAACCTGGATGTCAATGGGAGCACCATTTTGCACAAAGGATCAGGTACCAAGTACTGTCTAGCACAGTTAGTACCTGCACCATAACTTGGTGGAAAAAATCAAGGTTAGGAAGCAGGATTGGGAGCTTGAAAGGGGTCACCACTCTTGGCCAGCCCCTTGCTCCTTTTGCCTGGAAATTGGAACTGCTTAAGCTCCAATCATATGCAAAGTCTGCTATTTATGTATGAGTACCTTGTGACGAAGGATTCATCTCAATCGTTCCCCCATCATACTCCTGAATCAGTTTCTTCCAGTTCTCATAAGCCACCTTCACATGTTTATCCACCATCACCTGTGTGTCAATCCCACCCACCATTCATTGTTTGAGCATTGAGCAGCACAATGATTGAGCCTTACATAAACAAGATTGAAGAACCATGTGAACCGTGTGAACCATGTGAAAGAACCATTAGCCAGATCAAGAACAATGTCATTTTTGCTACCTTGAAGAGAAGATGAGACTGAAAAATCCTCATGCATAGACAAATTAAACTCTAGGTTGACATAGCAACAATGTGAAATTGTCTGAGTTTGGACCTTCTCTTTTGGAGTCAAAGAATCAGCTGCCCGATGTGTACTTTGATTTTTGATTATAGCAACCAGCTGAAAGATGTTGTTGAAGATAATGCTGAGATTACTATCAGGTCGATATACGTGTTGTTTAAATCCAATTTGACATGTCTGGGCATGCTTGACAGTGGCCTCCCAATTCTTAAAAGACATTCCCAATTTCTGGCCAAGAGACCATGCAACCAACCTTTTTAACACCTTGTGCATGACTTGATTCTTTGCAAAAACCAAGTCTTGGCCTTAAAAATTCAACTGAAAAGTTTGTGAGATCCATGTCCTGAAGACAGACAAGGAAAGAGCTTGCTCCAGACAAAAATGATGAGACAGTGCATGTGACAATTCCTAAGAGAAGGTGAACAATGGCAGGGGATGGACTTACTTGTCGCAGCTTCCCTGGCTGCATTGTCTCAAATCGTAGGAACTGCTCAACAGTGCTAATGTTTAACAAGATCAGGTGCTTGTGGAAAGTACCATCCTTCCTTATACTATCCAAGCGCCATACCTCATCATCCAATTCAGGAGGATGCTTCTTCTCGTATGCTGCCTCCACATAAGAAACAACCCATCTTCAAAGTCACTCCAGGCTTCTAGAGAGGCAGAATTCAAATGTTCAGTCTAAGTCTGCCTTTGTATCTAAGAACAGTACTGAGCTCTGCTCATGGATCAGTTCAAGTGAAGGGTTTTAAGCTTGCAGATCAATGTCACATATTATGGAGTACTTACATTTACCACGATGGTCTTTGACTTGGAAAGGCTCTGTGTTCCCCACTCGCACCTGTATGCCTTCACAATAGCCTGGAGCAACCTTGATTCCCAGACAGAAGTGTTGGCTACGAACCCAGCTAGAGTTGTCAGTGAACTGGAATTCACCAAGAAAACCTTCTCCTTCCTTCAAAGTGACCAAGAGATCTCCAATCAATAAAGGCCGTTTTCCATCACGCTCTTTGACAATATGGCGAGCCTCTAAGTTATTTGAGTATGGACCCAGGTCATCATCTTCAGCAAAGTCTCCTTCCAAAACAATGATCTGAAGCTTGGCAGTCGATTCTGGCCCCACAGACACCACCTGGTTTGTCATCACATCCACCAGCTGGACACAAATGACTGACCCATCCTCAGCTTTCACTTTTGTTGTTGTGAACAGTTTTGTAGGCAGCTTATTTTTGAACACGAGTTGCAGAATCCTTGAATCCTTGGAAGGTGCTTGAATGATCCTCTTTGGTAAAACCCTGCACACGACACAGAGTCACACCTGGATCCTTTATATCCTTGCCTTCCTCAAAACCGAACCAGCAAATTTTCTTTGCAAAATATGCAGCTGCTATTAAGTGCAAGGTGCTCGGGTATGATGTTATGAGCACACTTTGCACTTTCATCAGGGATGTAACTAATGCTTGCAAGAGGAATCTCAGAGTTCATAGGACCAAAGGAATCTCGAGATTGCAAAAGCATCTAACACTAGGGTATCATAGAGATTTTGATTTTCCAAGGGATGACGTTGTCAGAGAGTATTCCAACCAGCGAGAACATTTGACAAACTGAAGACATAATGAAGATCAAGCTTCATGTGAAAGTCACAAGCTCGAGAGAATCTTGAAGAAAGGAGTAATGCTCTGCAAGTTTACCGAGTTTCAACTCTGCAATGGAACTTGTTTCTAAGGGCGCGCTCAAGCTCCTCTTTCACCTGTGCAGGAAACATCAGATCTGTTACCACCTCCTATACGACGAGTCACGACTGTGGCAATACAACACACACGATGCGATAGCTGGATTGGAAACATGGGAGCGAGATTCTAGACTGTAACCAAACTGCAGGCAAAAGCCATGTTGGTAAGGACTTCAAGAGAGATTGTCTCGAGGCTCACCACTCTACGAAACAGACTTTCAAAGGGTGGCGGCAAGCAGGACTCCAACTTCAGTATTTCCATTCCTGCAAGGCTGCAGAAGCAGGGACTTCAAAACTAGAGTCAAATCTCATTTGAACGCAGAAACATCAGCAAGGACTATAGGTCTTCAAGAATCGGAGATTCAGAGACTCATTACCTAAAACGGGTGCGCCGAGGGCGTTTTCTCTTTGGGATGATGCCTTCTTTCGATACTTCCGGGTAGGCATGTTTCTCGCTTTCAGACTCGGCTTCTTGTTGATCGTTGAGTTCCAGACCGTTGGTCGCCATGAGAATTATGAAGTGATTGTAGGGATGAAGATCGTAATTACAGAGGAGTCTCAGAGAATGGCTCAGTCAGATGCCAAATATGAATTTTAACGAAGCTCAGATGTAATTTGCAACTGTTTCACACCACCTTCTTGTTGCAGTGATCTGTTTAAGCTTGAGAAACTGCTCTGCGGAGCTTATGAACATGAGCATCGCCTAAGAAAGTGGCATTTCCACGCAAGAAACAGATTCCACACATGTTCTGGCAGGATTGCTGAGGCAGAAGAGTACTCCACCAGTGAGCTGGAACACTGGCACAGACAAGGCGGACCAGCTGTTACATAGTGCAAAGAAGGAAACAGAAATTAGAAAGAACCTGCTGCAAACTACGTCTTACACATGCAAGGGGGGCACGACCTGCACAACAAAAGAATCCGCTGCACGACGTTGAAGCTCTAAGAGTAGCGTTTAAGATCATGAAGAGGAGAGACGCAAGCTTAGCAGCGGAAGCGCGAGGTTGCGACTTGCAACCTCATGCATCGCGAATCGCGCCTCGCAATTTACGAAATCGTGATCCGAAAACTCAAAAATCTGCGTCTGAAAGGGACAAAAACATAGTTGAAATTGGATCGTTTACGTTAGATTAGAACAGGCGAAGGAACAACTGCAAGAGCGCGATCTACATGTATATAGCTCGCTTCTTTACACAACGAGTGTCGAGAGCTCCATGCAGACTGCACCCTTCAAGAAGTAGAACTCCGAGCACCAAGGGGTAAGTACTAGCAACAAAAGAGCCGCGAGCATTACAGCTTCGTTTGAACAACAGTTTCTCCAGCTCTCAAGTGACTACCTCCGTCTTTTCCAACAGCACCTCAATGGAACCGACGGAGAATATATGCAACCTGACTCATCAACAGGGAATGCAATCCAAGACGCCAGCCAAAGAAACGCAAAGATACGTACCGGGACCCTATGGTCTCCGATGCCGAATAATAGTACTGAAAAATTCTGGGTTCCGAGTACACACCGAAAGGAAGGATCTGCTTGGATCAGGGGCTTATGACCTCGTGACAGACAAAAAGCAACAGGAACCGTGATAAGGTAGTGGCATACAAAAGCAGAACCAGGGAAGCGGTGGAAATAAGCGAATTCGAAGAAAGAAAAAAAGTTCGAGAAAAGATTGCCACCACTGTAATCGTTTAGGTTCTCCTATTTATGACAGGACTATGTGCTTTAAGGAAGAAGAAAATTAACGCAAACTGTTTCCAGAGCTTTGGCTTCCGTAGCTTGAGATGGGGTGGGTGCAGGAGCTGATGTGAACTGTGACGACGACAACGACGAGGAGGAGGAGCCGTCGATGGGATTGCGAAGAGGGGTTGGGACTCGACACATTCTATACTCATGGCCCGCATCCAAATGAACGAACGTTTCTTTATTATCATCCGAATGATTTCTCAATATTCCATCCACTGAACTTTTTGGCGTTCGGCGGTAATCGGCGGTAATTTCATCACACTCGACGGGTGTGGTTTGGAATCCAGGCCACAGCTTTTCGTTAACGAACGATATCCTGCCACGTCTTTTTAGAGTGCAGGTAGTTTGTGGACAGACAGTCGGGGACTCTTCCACTGGGACATAACCGCGTTAAAACGTTTTTGTTTTTGGCGGGCCGGTTTTTTGTTTTTCTTTTGGTTTTTGCATTACTTGTTTAAAAGGCTTCCAAGACTTCAAACTTCAAATAGCCTATTTTAGACTCCAAGAAAAAAATCGAATATTTGATTATCTACGTTGAATTGGAGGAGGTGTGCGGAACAGGGTTTTCACAAGAGGACTTAGCCAAATTTGGCTATAGGTCACACAGAAAGGACATTAGAATTTTACTGGATTCAACTTTGTTTCCGCAACATGCTGGAACTTATTGTTTAAATATGTTGATTTCAATGTTTTTTCCTCTTTGAAATATGGCGACTTTGGGCCATTTTTCTTTAAAAAATCCTGGGTAAAATTCACACTGCTTTGTTTTTGTTTTCCTTTCCTTTTTGGGTTTTTCCCAACCCAAAAGAAAAGAAAACCTGGTGAGTACGATGATTCTAAAATCTGCCAACAGTAATACTGAGTTCCATTTTTCAACATGAGTAGACATTGAACCCAATTTACACTAGAGTTTCCCAAACTACTTATGGTGCATTCACACTGGATGTTAAATGAAAATCTAGGTGGCATCCTAGGTGAAATGGGCGAGAGCTTATTGTTAAGTGAATGTTAGTTTAACATAAAATCTTCACGATAAGTAAGTTTAAGTCTTAAATGATTAATATGTTAATGTTAAATGGGTGATAGCTTAATATTAAGTGAATCTTAGTTTAACATAAAATCTTCACAATAAGTAAGTTTAAGTCTTAAATGACTACTATGGTGTTTAAAGGACTCAACGTTAGAGTCCTTAACACCAAGTGTGAACGGACCTTTAAAAAGCTCAAATGACCTAATTTCTAAAAAGTTTTGTTCAGATCCAATAATGGAATTTTTACTCACAAAAATCATATAGGTTGAATTGAGCAAAAGAGGTTGTAGTTTGGGAATCCAGAGGCCATCGTGTGACAAGTGTCACTGACAGTCCTTTTGCCATTGTTCTGTTTGTCAATTAACACGTTGATCAGGTGCCTATTGTATCCATTAGTTTTTTTTAACCCTAAAGTGTCTTAGCCCTTTTTACACACCTTTTACCTCTATTCAAAACAGTGGTTCCTTTCCCCCCTCCCCCCTCCAATTTTGTGATGTTGCTCCACCAATAGTATATTTAGAGAAATTTGGCAATATTAAAAAATATTGAAGTAGAAAATCATAAGGACCCTTTCATATCAAAGGCAATTGTGGAAAATTTTGGCAATTTTTTTTAATTCTTTTTTTCATGATTCTTTTTTAAAACACAATGAGTTTGTGATGGATAATCATTTTACAAAATGATGAAACAGTGCCCAAAACAATCATTGATTCAAACCCTAGTTATAAGTCTTCTCTGATTTGTTCATCACAAGTGATTGAATTCAACCACAAATAAGATTACAAAACCAATTGTTGGATTCAAATTTTTACATACTCAAAAACCTTTAGTGAAAATTTCAACCAAAATCAAT